>PJTS01000042.1_pt1 | contig 135678 bp, 125 predicted proteins | sample 1512251 | NCBI WGS metagenome assembly PJTS01 (sample SAMN08177686, study PRJNA422409) | Soil metagenome, whole genome shotgun sequencing project. | isolation source: Soil (2) enriched on wood chips: alkali lignin treatment | place: USA: Madison | collected 2015-01-15 | reverse complement strand
ATCCGCTGGAAGCAGGCGAACATGGGCTTCACCGATTTCGGCCTGGACTACGGCAACCCCGACTTCGTCAAGTACGCCGAAGCCTACGGTGCCAATGGCCACCGCGTGGAAAGCGCCGAAGGCTTGCTGCCGCTGCTCGAGCACTGCATCAAGACCCCGGGCGTGCACGTGATCGACTGCCCGGTCGACTACAGCGAGAATGACCGCATCCTCAACAGCGAGCTGCGTGAGCGCGCACTGGCGGTGTAAGGCGTAACGCTCTTACCCGCGGCAATTCGGCAGCCACAGGTATCTCACGATCCTGTGGCTGCCGGTTGGTGGTAATTAACAACCCCTTCACGTATCTCGTAATTGATCATTCTCAGGTTCTTCAACTCATGGAGAGCACGAGAACATGACCATCGGTTCAACACACAACCATCCTGCTGATCTGGCCATCGAGCCATCTCTGCCCGTGCAGCCATGGGCCGCCCGTTACCCTAACCCTCCAGATCTTTGTTTTGACTACCGCCGTCTAATCGAACAAGAGGGAGGAGTCGCACGAGCCACTCAGCCGGATCACCGGATCTGCATTGTTGGTGCTGGTGTTACCGGACTAACTGCGGCCCGAGAGTTGTTGCGCTGCGGCTTTACCCGTATCACCTTGATCGAGCAGTCCCGGCGTCTGGGAGGGCGCCATCTGACGCTGGTGAATAACGCGGGAAATCACAAACAGCCTGCAACCCCTTTTGAAATGGGGGCCATGCGCATGCCGTTCTTCAACAGGACTGGTGAGCCCCCAAAAGATGGGCGTTCGCTTATGGCCTATTACGCCAAGCTGTTCGAGCTACGAATCTCCGATTTTCCAAATCCCGGGACACCTTGGGTGAATGCCACTGGAATATATCTTCGTGACGGGCAATTAGCGGGTGACAGAGACGCTGCGCTGTTGGTCTGGCGCAATCCCGAAGGAAAGACACCACCACCCACTACGATGCTTCAGCAGGTCTACGATAAATGGCGCCATTTTGCGGAGCAGTTCGCCGAGCGTATTGCTGCGGTTTATGGCACTTGTGGTTGGGAATCGATGTGGTCGGCGATCGTCGAGCGCTATCATCGATTATCGTTTAGAGATCTGGTGCATTTACCCGCTGTTACGGCTTGGAACCCTGCAAACCCTGGTGATTTTGGCGGGCTAGGCATGAGTGGCGACGAGTCGGCCATCTTCTATGCAATCGGTATTGGAGATGGTAGCTGGGGAGCGTTTTATGACGTCTGCTGCCTTTACCCGCTGCGTACAGCAATCTTTGGCTTCAGCAGTCACTTGCAGTTGGTGCATGGGCGTGTTGACCAGGACGGTGTGCCTTACGCTGCGCCCCATCTTGAAGCCAGCAGCGTCCCTGACAGTAAAGGATTGATGTTTCAGGGGCCAGCCTATATCGGGCTTGCGGCGATGGACGAAAGCCTCATGTTTCTGGACGCCGGGATGGGCGGTTCCTCGCTGTATGACCACCTGCTGCAACGAGATGATGGGTTACTGACTGACACTTCGGTCTGTTCCCTACAAAAGCTGGAGGATGGTCGCGTACGGGTCGGATACCGTTGGCATTGCAGTGATCCGGTGCAGGGGAACGTCCAATACGAAGACTTTGACAGCGTGATCTTGACCATCCCTTCCTGGCTGATCGAAACCAACATCCGCCTCGACGGTTTCAGCCGTCAGATATTGCCGCAGACGATCATGGATGCCTGGAAGCATGCTCATTGGGAGACAAGCTGCAAGGTCTATGCCCCGCTGAAGAAGAGCTTCCTGGATCGCAACTCAGCTTTTCCGCAAATCCTGGTCACTGACAGTTTCGTTCACGATGTCTATGCCTATCGCTACAACGACCATTACGCTGATGACTGCATCCTGCTCAGTTACACCTGGGAAGACGATGCAACGAAACTGGCCGCGTTCTCAGATGAAGAACTGGGCGACAAGTGCATGAAGGAACTCGATCGGATCCTCCTTCGCTGCAGCAACGTGGCTGAACCCATATCGCCTTATATCGATACCCGAAACATTCGCATACAGCGTTGGATGACTGATCGAAACGCGCTTGGCTGCGCAAAGTTGTATCGGGCTGGTACCTATTACGATGCAGTGAGCCTGATGAAGTACAACCGTGATCTGAGTGCCAGTTCAGGGTTGTATCTGGCTGGAGAGTCCTTCTCTGTTGACGCCGGCTGGACCGAGCCGTGTTTACGCACGGCGCTTGATGCGGTCATCAACCTGTGCAACAGAACTTCGGCCTCGTTCAATGGTGGCTTTACCCTAAACCACTACCCACATTATCAAGCCGGGAAATAGCTGCATCCGGGAGTTTTTGTGGGGAATTTCCTACTGAAGCACTTCTCTTGTCCTTCGATCCCATAGGAACTCCCCGACTGTCACCCCCCCGCCCAACCCCGCTTTACTGGCGCCCTTCCAAAACAACCATAAAAGGAAGCCGCCATGTCTGATCACTGCACGCCCGTCAGCCCCGTACGTATCGCCGTCATCCAGTACGACCCTCAGGTCGGGCTGGAGCATTGCGATGGCAACCTGAGCAAGGGCCTGGCATTGGCCCGGTGCGCTGCGCGTGAAGGCGCCAACCTGATCGTGCTTCCCGAGTTGGCCAATACCGGCTACACCTTTCACACGCGTGCAGAGGCTTATGCTCACGCCGAAACGCTGGAGGAGGGGCGCAGCCTGAAAGCCTGGGCGGATTTCGCCAGGGAGTACCAGGTATACCTCGCTGCGGGTTTTGCCGAACGCGAGGGGCTGAAACTCTACGACAGTGCCGTACTGTTCGGTCCGCAAGGCTTGCTCGGGCATTACCGCAAGGCCCACCTGTGGAACCAGGAAAAGCTCTGGTTCACCCCTGGCGACCTGGGCTTCCCAGTGTTCGAGACACCGATCGGCCGAATCGGCCTGCTGATCTGCTGGGATATCTGGTTCCCGGAAGTGCCGCGGCTGATGGCCGCGCAAGGCGCCGACATCATCTGCAGCCTGAACAACTGGGTATGGACGCCACCACCGCTGTTCGATGAAGCAGGGCGCTGCATGGCGTCCTACCTGACCATGACGGCGGCACACGCCAACAATGTCTACATCGCTGCCGCCAATCGCATAGGCAACGAGCGGGGTGGTCGCTTCCTGGGCTGTTCACTGATTGCCGGTACCAATGGCTGGCCCATTGGCGAGGTGGCCAGTGCAGAGGAGGAGGGCATTCTCTACGCCGATGTCGACCTCAGCAGCGCCCGCTCGGCGCCTATCTGGAACAACCTCAACGACCTGCCGCGAGACCGGCGCACCGACCTTTACGATGCGATGCTTGGCTATCGCCTTCATGCACCTATGCCCCGCTGAGGAGTTGCACATGAAAACGCTACTCTTCCCCAACCGGCAGCGTTCGTCGGTGTTGATCCTTGCCTGCCTGCTGGTGCTGCTGGCTGCCAGCCTGGCCCAGGGCCAATGGCCGGACTACACGCAACTGGCAGCGACGCTCGATCAACCGCTAAGCCGCCTGCGCTGGATAGTCGGTGATATCAGCGAAGTGGCCTTCTACAAGCATGAGTTGCCCGCCCTGGGCTTGCTGCTGGGGGCTTGCCTGGCGCACTGGGCCCATGTGCGTGGGTATCGCTGGCAGGGCTTTGCCATCTGCTACGGCACCGGACTATGGCCGTGGGTGCTCACCAGTTCGCTGCTGGGCTTGCTCTTCAGTCATGCGTTGTGGGGATGGACCTTGGCCAGTGGTACCTGGCAACCGACCTTCGTCGCTTTCGTATCGTTGCCGGCGGCCATGGTACTGCTGTTTGGCCCAGGTTGGCAGGTGGCGATCAGCGGCGCACTGCTGGGGGCGCTGTTAGTAACGCCAGCTAGCCTGTTGATAGTCAATTACCTGTGTTACCCCCTGCAGTTGCCGGTGGTAGTAGGCAACGTAAGCGGCATGGCGCTGGCGAGCATTGTGGCGTTCATGCTGTGCTGGCGCTTTCCATCGTGGGTGCGGCCCAGCCATCGGCCCGCCGCACCTGAACCCGTTGCGGCCCAACCCGATTACGGCTTGGTCTGGACCTTGCGGCGTGTGCTGGCCGATTTCAGCGAAGCGCCATTCTACGGTAATGAACTGGCCAGCCTCGGGCTTGTGCTGGGAGTATTCCTGGCTTACCTGCTGGCCCCCGCTGCGCCGGCCTACGGTTCGTTGCTGCTGATACCGATGGTTGCTGGACAAGCGCTGGCGTCACTGGTTGGAGTCGTGTTCTGGCGTCACCAGTGGCAAGCGCGAGGGTGGTACCCCACTTACATTCCCATCGTTTCGGTCGTCCCTGCCGCTGTGCTTACCCTCGGTGGAAGCTGGCAGGTGGTGGTAGCCAGTGCGGTGCTTGGCGCGCTGGTAGCTCCACCTTTGGCAGTGGCCATCACTCAGCGCTTGCCTGCCTATATGCATGGCTACATCGGCAATGTGGTGTCGATGGCCATCAGCACGCTGGGGATCGTGCCGCTGGTCGGTTTGCTTGCGGGAGGTAGCGTATGAAAGAGCATACAAACCTGCCCAGGCTGTCGATCGCCAGCCTGGGTGGCACGGTGAGCATGCAGGCAAGCGCCAGTGGCAGTGGCAGTGGAGTGATGCCCAAGCTTGACTGTGATGAGCAACTGGCCAAGGTGCCGCAACTGCGTGAGATGGCCCATCTCGAGATTGCCACCCTGGGCCTGCTCCCCAGTGCCTCGCTGGGCTTTGCGGCGCTGCTTGAGGTGCTGGCCTGGGCGCGGGGTGAGGTGGATCGCGGGGCACACGCAGTGATACTGACCCAAGGTACCGACAGCCTTGAGGAAACTGCGTATTTCCTCGATCTGCTCTGGCCGTTCGATGCGCCATTGGTGATGACTGGAGCCATGCGCGCGGCGAGCCAGCCGGGTAACGACGGCCCGGCCAATCTGCTGGCCGCGGCGCAGGTTGCACTGGCGCCGAACAGCCGTGGGCGCGGCGTTCTGGTGCAGATGAATGATCAAGTCCACGGTGCCGCGAGGGTTCGCAAGACGGCCAGCGTGGCGATGGCTGCATTCGAATCGCCTGGCTGTGGACCGCTGGGCGATGTTGTGGAAGGTGTAGTGGTATATGGTCAACCGCCAGGTCCACGAGAAGTGCTGCCGTTACCGCACCGCACCGAGCATCGCGTTGCACTGCTGGAGGCGTGCCTGGACGCAGATACGGCGTTGTTGAAGGCTACAGCGACACTGGGCTACGAGGGGCTGGTCATCGCCGGTTTTGGTGCAGGCCACGTTTCCGGTAGCTGGTCCGAAGTGCTTGGCCATCTCGCGCCCGCCTTGCCAGTGATTGTTGCCACTCGCACGGGCAGTGGCCCAACAGCCACGGCCTCTTACGGTTTTGCTGGTGCCGAGATCGATCTGCAGAGCAAGGGAGTACACATGGCGGGGCGGTTGTGTCCGCGCAAGTGTCGCATTCTGCTATGGCTGTTGATCGGAACTGGCAGGCAGCAGCAGCTGCATGGCTGGTTGCCACGTTAAGCAATCTGCCCGCAAAGCCGTAAGCGCGGGCAGCCCTTCGGGCGTTGCTGTGCTAGGGTGCACACACTTTTGCTTCCCAGGATGTTCACCCATGCTCCCCGCACTCAGCGATAAAGAACTCGACCGCCTCGAAGACCTGCTGATCACCTACGGCAATGACTACTCGGTACTCAACCTGGCCGAGCTTAATGGCTTTTTCACTGCACTGGCCACCTCGCCGGCCACTGTCACCCCGGAACAGTGGCTACCCGCGGTGGCTGGTGGCAAGGTGCCGAAATTCAAGAAACCGGCGCATGAAGAGGCCTACGTGGCCTTGATGCTGCGTTATGCCAGCCAGGTGGCGGAGGAGTTGGGTGACGACGTCGACCGGTTCGAGCCGCTGTTCGAGGAAAGCGAAGGCGAGACAGGCAGTGTGATTGTCATGGAGGAGTGGTGCTTTGGCTACATGCGCGGCACTCAGGTCGCCGGCTGGGCCGAGCTGCCGCCGGAGCAGGAACAACTGCTCAAGGCCATTTCGCTGCATGGGCTGGAGGACAACTTCGAGCTGCTGGATCAGATGAGCGAAGAGGACATCCAGGCCTGCGTGCCACAGGTGGTCGAGGCTGCGCGTGGGCTGTTCCGGTATTTCAACAAGCTGCACTGATCTTGCATCTGCATTGATGCTACCGGCCCCAGCGCCGACAACCGACCGCGTTAACCGATCCAGTGGGAGCAACTGTCTTGCTCAATATCTAAAAACTGGCGCGAGCCCTGTGGGAGCGGGTTCACCCGCGAACACCGGCACAGCCGGTGCCATACGCCGCGTTGCATTCTTCGCGGGTAAACCCGCTCCCACATGGACCGCACAAGCCCCCGGCCGGTGCGTTCTTCTGTGGGAGCCGGCCTCACAATTATTCCGCCCCGCGAAATTATGGTTTCCCCGCCACACGGATTCTGTTGCCAGCCGAACCGGTGCAGCATGTGCTCCATCAGCCCATTCCGGCGCTGACCAGGAGCCAAGCCCATGTCGAACCCGATCAAGCTTTACAACTTCCCCAAGTCCGGCCACGCACACCGCATCGAGCTGATGCTCTCGCTGTTGAACCTGCCCACCGAGCTGGTGTTCGTCGACCTGGCCAAAGGCGCGCACAAGCAGCCAGACTTCCTGGCCCTCAACCCGTTCGGCCAGGTCCCGGTCATCGATGACAATGGCACGGTGATCGCTGATTCCAACGCCATCCTGGTCTACCTGGCCAAGAAGTACGACAACGGCACCTGGCTACCCGAGGAGCCCGCCGCCGCCGCCCGCGTGCAACGCTGGTTGTCGGTCGCTGCCGGCCCGCTGGCCTTCGGCCCTGCTGCCGCGCGCCTGGTGACCGTATTCGGCGCCGCGTTCAACACCGACGAGGTCATTACCCGCGCCCACACCCTGCTCAAGGTGATCGATGCTGAACTGGCCAAGACACCCTTCCTGGTCGGTAGCACCCCCACCATCGCCGATATCGCCAACTACTCGTACATCGCCCACGCACCGGAGGGCAATGTGTCGCTGGAGCCCTATGCCAACGTACGCAGCTGGCTGGCGCGGATCGAGGCGCTGCCGGGCTTCGTGCCCATGCCACGCACCGTGATCGGGCTGCAGACCAGCGCCTGACATTCCGCCACCCCGAGGAACGCCGCCATGCAGAAGAACCCGGACCACCGCTCCTCGCCCTGGCATGCGGGGGAGAAAACGTTGCAGGAAAAGGCGGGTGTCGCGGAGCGCATGGAGGCGTTCGGGCAGAAGGTCATTCGTGACTACATGCCCGACCAGCATCGTATTTTCTATCATCAGTTGCCGTTCATGGTCGCCGCCAGCGTGGACGCCAGGGGGCGGCCCTGGGCAACACTGCTGGAAGGGCCGGAAGGTTTCGTCAGCTCGCCGGATCCGCGCCAGCTGACGATCGACACTCAACTGCCAGCAGATGATCCTGCCTCCCCGGGGCTGGCTGCCGGGCAGGCAATCGGCCTGCTGGGTATCGAACTGCATACCCGCCGGCGCAACCGCCTCAACGGGCAGATCCGTGAGGCCGGTGATGGGCAACTGCAGGTGACTGTGGAGCAGTCGTTCGGCAACTGCCCGCAGTACATTCAGCTGCGTGACTACACCCGCGTCGCAGAAACCGCCCAAGAGCGTGTCGATGCGACAACACTGGATGCCTCGACTGCCAGCATGATACAGGCAGCCGACACTTTCTTCGTCGCCAGCTATGTCGAGCACAGCGACGGCCAACGCTCGGTGGATGTCTCCCACCGTGGCGGGCGGCCAGGGTTCGTCAAGGTCGAAGGCAACCGTCTGACCATTCCGGACTATGCTGGCAACCTGCACTTCAACACCTTGGGCAACTTGTTGGTGAACCCACAAGCAGGGTTGTTGTTCATCGATTTCAGCAATGGCAACGTGCTACAGCTTTACGGGCATGCCGAGGTGCTGGTGGACAGCCCCGCCATCCAGGCGTTCGAAGGCGCTGAGCGCTTGTGGACGCTGGAGGTCGAGCAGGTGGTGTGGCGCCCGGCTGCCGTTTCCTTGCGCTGGGCCTTCAAGGAGTATGCGCCGACCAGCCTTATGACCGGCACCTGGGCCGAGGCCGACGCGCGCCTCCAGCAACGCCAGCGGCAGCGCCAATGGCAGGCCTGGCGTGTGCTGCGGGTGGAGCAGGAGAGCCGCGATATCCGCTCGTTCTACCTTGAGCCGCCTGCCGGCAGTGCGGTGGTCTTCGTGCCAGGGCAACACGTTCCGGTGCAAGTCCAGCTCGACGGCGAGGCGGCTCTGATTCGTACCTACAGCCTGTCCAGCGCCCCGTCCGACGGCTACCTGCGCATCAGTGTCAAAGCCCAGGGCCCGGCTTCGCGGCACTTGCATGAGCACGTCGTGGCAGGTGATGTGCTGAACGTGCGTCTGCCGATGGGCAGCTTCACGCTGGACCAGCAGAGTACACGGCCGCTGGTGCTGATCGGCGCGGGCGTGGGTATCACGCCGTTGCTGGCCATGCTGCGCGAGCAGTTGAGCAAGGGGCGGGCACGGCGCATTCATCTGTTCCATGGTGCACGTAGCCTGGCCGACCTGCCGTTCCGTGAGGAGCTGGCGAGCTTGCGACAACAGGCCGGCGACCTGCTGCAGGTGCACCGCGCCCTGAGCCAGCCGGAAGCGCATGCGCTGGTGGGGCGTGATTACGAGTTTGCCGGTCGGCTGGGTATCGAGCAGGTCAAGGCGGCACTGGCGCTGGACGACTACGATTTCTACCTGTGCGGCCCAGGGAGTTTCACCCAGGACCTGTATGAAGGGCTGCGCGGGGTGCATGTGCCGGATGCGCGGATCCATGCCGAAGCCTTTGGCCCGTCGACGCTCCGGCGGCACACCGACGATGACCAGCCCACACTGCAACAGCCACCTGCTGCCAGCGAGCCGGTGCCGGTGTACTTTGCGGCTTCGGCGAAGGAGGCGCGCTGGGCGCCCGGTAGCGGGACGCTGCTGGAGTTGGCCGAGGCGCGTGGGCTGGCGCCGGAGTTCAGTTGCCGGGGTGGATCGTGCGGTACCTGCAAGACTCGCTTGGTCAGTGGGCAGGTACATTACCCGAATCCGCCAGCGGAAATGCCGGAAAGTGGGACTGCGCTAATCTGTTGCGCGATACCGGCGCGGGTGGAAGAGGGAGGGCAGGCGTTGGTACTGGATATCTGATATGCCTGGCCTCATCGCCGGCAAGCCAGAGCAGGCAACACAAAACGCCCAGATGAAAGATAATCCCGGCACTTCATAGCCTCCCAGGAGCCCGCATGGACCAGATCCACCTGATGAAGGTGTTCGTCGCCGTAGGCGAACTGGAAAGCTTTGCCGCCGCTGCACGCCGCCTGGACATCTCCCCAGCCGCAGTCACCCGTGCTGTCAGCGCTCTGGAAGAGCAACTCGGGGTCAAGTTGCTGCTGCGCACCACCCGCAGCGTGCGCCTGACTGAAGCGGGTGGCCGCTACCTGGAGGACACCCGGCATATCCTCGCCAGCATCCACGAAGCCAACGAAGCAGCTGCCGGCATCAACGCCACCCCCAAAGGCGACCTGGCCGTCACCGCGCCAATCCTGTTCGGCAAGAAGTACGTCATGCCGTGCATCGTCCGCTACCTGCAGCAGTACCCCGAGGTTGATGTTTCCGCGTACTTCCTCGACCGCATAGTGAACATGGTCGAGGAGGGCATGGACGTGGCCGTACGCATTGGCCCCTTGCCCGACTCTGGCCTGAAAGCGCTGCGGGTGGGCAGGGTGCGGCGCATGTTGTGTGCATCACCCGACTACCTGGCGCGCCATGGCGTGCCGAAGCACCCGTCTGATCTGGCGGAGCATGCGGTGATCGGCACGACCAATCTGTCGCCGCGGGCCGGCTGGCGCTTCGGGGTGACCGATGAGCCAACCCTGGTGCGCATGAAGCCCCGTCTGACGGTGACCAGCAATGACGGGGCGATCGCTGCTGCCTGTGGCGGGTTGGGCATTGCCCGCCTGCTGTCGTATCAGGTCGCGGATGAAGTGGCCAGTGGGCAGTTGCAGGTGATCCTTGCCGAATACGAAGAGGCGCCGTGGCCAATCCATATACTGCACCGGGAGAGCAAGTACGGTTCGGCCAAGGTCCGCGCCTTCATTGACATGCTGGCGCAGGCGCTGAGGGCCCGGCAGCTGGACTGATTCAACCGAGCAGGGTGAATGTAAAGCAACCTGGGCACTGCTGTTCCAGCCACTCTTTGGCCCGTTCGCTCAGGAAGTACCCGCGATAGACATCCCCTTTGAAGAAGTCGGCGTGCTCGTCGGCCTTGACCACCTGGAGATACTGGCCGAGGTCAGCAGGTTCGTGGCGTGGGTCCTTGAGCAGGTTGAGCTTGCCCACGACGAATGCCTGCCAATACTCCGGCATGCGTGCGGCAAGCGCAGGTTCATGTGGCAGGGAGTCGATGATCGAGGTCGGCCCACCGTTAAGCTCGAGGTAATCGGTGATGGGCTTGCTGGTATCCCAGTGCAGCCAGTCAAGGTGCACGATGTGGGTTTTTTCCAGGTGCTCATACCGGCTGATGCCTTTCAGGCCGCTTTTTTCCAAGGCTTCCTTGACCGGCTGGGTGAGCACCAGCGAACCTGAGCGGATATACGCAGGCGGGGTGTACGGACCGACGCGCCTGATGCTGTCCACATCGGTATCTTCGTCCCAGGCAATCATGCCCTGGAGCAGTGCCGCACCCCAGTCTCCCCAAGGGGACGGCGCGTTGTCGAAATGGTAGATGTTCACCTGAACCTCATCAGCCCTTGCCGCTCTGGGTGGTCGTCTGGAGTCGGCAGCCCATTCAGGTGAACTGAATGAAGAAGAAACCGGCGTCGTCGCCTTCCTTGCCACGGCGCGCCTGCATGTCCACGAACAGATAGCCGATGCCTTCGCCGAACAGCCCTCCATGCTGCGGGCTGGCTTCGGCCACGTCGGCGTCCACCAACTGCATCATGAACATGTAGCGCGGTGGTTCATAGATCGGGTCCTGCAGCCAGCAGGGCCGGCCGCTGGGTTTGCTCAGGCCGATCCCGCTGTCCTCGTCCTCATGCTCCTCGTCATGCTCCTCGTCGGTCATTTCTTCGAAATCTATGAACGCTCGCTCCAGCAGCAAGGGCGGGTTGCTGGACTCCAGTGGCTGGCTGGCGAGCTCATGCAGGATGACCCGGGCAAAGCCGCTACTGAGGACGTTCAGCAGTTCGGCCTGTTGATCGACCGTATAGCGACGCTGGAGAGGGCGGCTGAAACTGCCATCCTGATATTGCTCGACGGCGAGGAAAACCGTGATGGCCATGCCGGGTGGGACGAACATGGCCGGTTGGAAACGCTCACTCAAGGTCAGGATGGGCGTCATCAACATGCCGGTTTCCGGGTTTGTCGGCCACAAGGAGAGGTCCTTGAGCAAAGCCGCGCCACCGATCTGGCCGAAGCCGCGATCTTGTCGGGACAAGAGGATTTTCTTCATGGCTGGTAACACCCTTTCCGTTTGCGAACGACCTGGCGTAGCGACGGATAACCAGTGATTTCGGTTACCACTCGAACAGCCCTACGAAGTTCTTCTGGTCCATTGGGCCGCTCGAGCAACTGGCGCCACGTGCCAGGATGGAAGGCTCGAGGCGGTTGCCCATCAGGCGAACAGCCTGGTACTGGCTATCGCAATGTCCGGGCAGCGACGGGGCTGGCTGCACATGGCTGACAATGATGATCTGCACACCATTGAACTGTTCTACGCGAGGCTTGCCTTCATCCCGTTCCGGGCTGAATTGGCAGGGCCAGGGCATGTCGAGCTGTAGCAGTGATGCATCGGAGCCGCGCAGTGCGCAACGCCCTTCGTGGTTCACAAGTGCAAGCTTGTGCCCGGCAAGGGTAACTTCAGGCCCCGTATTCGGGGCGGGCGTTTGTGCGCATGCATTCAGGGCGATTGCAGCCAGCAGTGTCGGCAGGGTTTTGGACACACACTTCATTTCAGTTCCCCAGAGCCTGCCTGCGGGAACAGCGGTGAGAGCAACGGCGATTCATTCACCAGAATTCGATCTCCTATCGGCGCTGGGGAAGGGCGTGTGCGTGCGCGGAGTTGTTAATGTGCACAGGTGCGAAACTTACATAAAGTGCCGAAGTGATATCGCGCTGACAGCCACTTCCAAGTCGGCTTTTATGGTTTATTCATTTGCAACTGTCAAGGTAAGCTACCTGCGCCCCACGGTTTTCAAGGACGACAGTGCTCACTCATATGAATGGATCGAGCTATCAAACGGGTCAGGAACTGCATAGATTTCTTTCTCGCTATTTCGGTGTTTTCATCGCCGAGTTCTTGCTGTCCTGCTTTGCCATCGGCGGCTGTGTTTCACTGGTGTTCTCCACCTATCTGCGTAGCCCGGACCGGTCGCTATCGGTGCTGGCACTGGCGCTGGCATGGGCGGTGAGTGCCGCTTCGCATATCGCGCTGGTGCGTGGATACGCTTGGGGCCTGCGGGGGCTAATCGGCCTGAACGGGCTGGCCGTGTTGGCTGCGTTGCCCAGCTACGCTTACCGGCCGCACATGGGCGGCTACGTCTCTGTTTTGCTGCTCGGGCTGCTGGCCTTGCTGGTCATCAATACCCGGCGCTACCGGGAAATGCGCGTGCGCCTGGTCGGCTACCGGGAAACGCGCAGGGCCAACCGCCAGGCGGCGAAAGCTGCCAAGTAACGTGTTTCCGCGGATGTGACGAGGCTTCTGGATGAATTTGCGCCGCATGCGTACCTGGTTCCCTGGCTTGCTGTTGCCATTTCTTGCTGCGTGCAACGGGCACAAGGTCGAGCGCGTCGTGGTCTATGAGAACAATGTCCATCATTGGCGCATCGAGCACGTAGTGGCGCAGAACTGGCCGGTTGGGCCTCGTCAGTACTACGAGGTGTTTCTCAAGGACCGCTTGCTGATCCTGCCTGCCAATGTCTTCAACGACGAGCGTGACATTAGTGAGTTCGTTGCTGCGGGCGGTTTCGACATCAGCAACTGGCGCAACGACACCATCATCGTGGCGTTTGAGAATGTGCAGAAGCGCGAGGGCGGCAACGAGCATGTTGTCCGCTCGCTGATGATCACCCCGGAGTACAAGGAGGGGGAGGTGATACTGACTGACATGGCGACCCATATGCAGATCGTGGTGCAGCGAGTGGAGCCGGTTGGGGAGGGGAAGTAGCAGGGCTGTGGGGGTTGTAGGCAGGCAAATGAACTAGCTGTGGATGTCCTCGGTATTTGTGGGAGCGGGCAAGCCCGCGAAGCAAGCGACGCGGTGCATGGCACCGGCTTTGCCGGTGTTCGCGGCTAAAGCCGCTCCGACAGGTACAGCGTGAACCCGAAGCCAGCGCGATACCTGTGGGAGCGGGTTCACCCGCGAAGAGGCCCACCCAGGCAAACCCGCCGGTTAAACCCCATGCAATCGCAGCGCCCGCTGCGCACAATCCCGCCAACTCAACTTCCGCTTTTCTACCTGGGGCAGCTGGTCCACTTCCCCAGCCAGCACCACCACCTCATGTGTCAGCCACCAACGCAGATGCCGGTTCTTCGGCACATGGTGATGCGCCAACAAGGTATAGGCCCCGGACTCGCTGACCATGGTGGTCGCCTGGTATTTGCCATAACGCAGCAACTGCACGGAGCGTTACTGATCCGGGTCGAGCCTGTCCATGTTTGGCTATTTGTAGGAAGCTTCCTGTTCGGCTTTTTCCCTGCCAATAAAAAAGGCTGCCAATTGGCAGCCTTCTCGATGCTCAGCCCGGACGATCAGTCCCAGCTCAGTGCACCACCCGTCTGATACTCGATCACACGAGTCTCGAAGAAGTTCTTCTCTTTCTTCAAGTCCATGATCTCGCTCATCCAAGGGAACGGGTTGGTAGTCCCTGGATACTCTTCCTTCAGGCCAATCTGGGTCAGGCGACGGTTGGCGATGAACTTGAGGTAGTCCTCCATCATTGCCGCGTTCATGCCCAGCACGCCGCGTGGCATGGTGTCACGGGCGTATTCGATCTCCAGCTGGGTCCCTTGCAGGATCATCTGGGTCGCTTCTTCCTTCATCGCCGCGTCCCACAGGTGCGGGTTCTCGATCTTGATCTGGTTGATCACGTCGATACCGAAGTTCAGGTGCATCGACTCGTCACGCAGGATGTACTGGAACTGCTCGGCCACGCCGGTCATCTTGTTGCGGCGGCCCATGGACAGGATCTGGGTGAAGCCGCAGTAGAAGAAGATGCCTTCCAGTACGCAGTAGTAGGCGATCAGGTTGCGCAGCAGCTCTTTGTCGGTCTCGACGGTACCGGTGTTGAATTCCGGGTCGGAGATGGCGCGGGTGTACTTCAGACCCCAGGCGGCTTTCTTCGCGACCGACGGGATCTCGTGGTACATGTTGAAGATCTCGCCTTCATCCATGCCCAGCGACTCGATGCAGTACTGGTAGGCGTGGGTGTGGATCGCCTCTTCGAAGGCCTGGCGCAGGATGTACTGGCGGCACTCCGGGTTGGTGATCAGGCGGTACACGGCCAGGGCCAGGTTGTTGGCTACCAGCGAGTCGGCGGTGGAGAAGAAGCCGAGGTTGCGCATGACGATGCGACGCTCGTCTTCGGTCAGGCCGTCCATGCTCTTCCACAGGGCGATGTCGGCGGTCATGTTGACCTCTTGCGGCATCCAGTGGTTGGCGCAGCCGTCCAGGTACTTCTGCCAGGCCCAGTCGTACTTGAACGGTACCAGCTGGTTGAGGTCGGCGCGGCAGTTGATCATGCGCTTTTCGTCAACACGCACGCGGGCGCTGGAGCCTTCCAGCTCGGCCAGGCCTTCGGCGATGTCGAGGTCGTTCAGGGCAGCTTTGGCGCGCTTGACAGCATCGGAGTCGTCGGCGGTTGCGACACGGGCTTCCAGGGCGGCGGCACCACCGGCGCTGTCGAGCTTGTCGAGGGTGGCGGCGGCAGCGGCCTGCGCAGGGGTGTTGCCTTTGGCGGCTACTTCGCCGTCTTCTTTATCGAATTCGTCCCAGCTCAGCATGGTGAGATTCTCCTGCTTGAGGGCCATCTATCAAGTATGGCCGGTGGATCTTGGTTGCGGTGCGGTGCACGCAAATCTGAGGTGCCCGAAAAGGGCTGGCCGCGGCTTTGAAGCCACGGCTTGTTGTGTCTGGCTGTGGAGAGGCGGCAGGAGTGCCGGCCTCATCGCGGGTGAACCCGCTCCCACAGGGGCCGCAGTAGTGCGGAAAACGCGTTGAGGCTTCCCGTAGGAAGCCTCGGCCTGGCCTTACTGGCAGGCTTCGCAGTCAGGCTCGTCGATCGCGCAGGCCTTCGGCACTGGCGCAGGGCCGGCTGCCTGGACCGGGGCGCTGTCGCCACCGCTGGAAACGGCGTTGAGCTTGCCGGTGTTGATGGTCGACTTCTCGGTGCTGGTCGCGGCCAGGGCACGGAGGTAGTAGGTGGTCTTCAGACCACGGTACCAGGCCATGCGGTAGGTCACGTCCAGCTTCTTGCCCGAGGCGCCGGCGATGTACAGGTTCAGCGACTGGGCCTGGTCGATCCACTTCTGGCGACGCGAGGCGGCATCGACGATCCACTTGGTCTCGACTTCGAACGCGGTGGCGTACAGATCTTTCAGCTCTTGCGGGATGCGCTCGATCTGCTGCACCGAACCGTCGTAGTACTTCAGGTCGTTGATCATTACCGAGTCCCACAGACCACGGGCCTTCAGGTCGCGGACCAGGTACGGGTTGATCACGGTGAACTCGCCCGACAGGTTCGATTTCACGTACAGGTTCTGGTAGGTCGGCTCGATCGACTGCGACACGCCGGTGATGTTAGCGATGGTCGCGGTCGGCGCGATGGCCATGATGTTCGAGTTACGAATACCTTTCTTGACGCGCTCGCGCACCGGGGCCCAGTCCAGGGACTCTTCCAGGTTGACGTCGATGTACTTGGCGCCACGGGCCTCGATCAGGATCTGTTGCGAATCCAGCGGCAGGATGCCCTTGGACCACAGCGAACCCTGGAAGGTCTCGTACGCACCGCGCTCGTCGGCCAGGTCGCAGGACGCCTGGATGGCGTAGTAGCTGACCGCTTCCATCGACTTGTCGGCGAACTCGACGGCGGCATCGGAACCGTACGGAATGTGCTGCAGGTACAGCGCATCCTGGAAGCCCATGATGCCCAGGCCGACCGGGCGGTGCTTGAAGTTCGAGTTACGCGCTTGCGGCACCGAGTAGTAGTTGATGTCGATCACGTTGTCGAGCATGCGCACGGCGGTGTTCACGGTGCGTTGCAGCTTGGCGGTATCCAGCTTGCCATCGACGATGTGGTTCGGCAGGTTGATCGAGCCCAGGTTGCAGACCGCGATCTCATCCTTGTTGGTGTTCAGGGTGATCTCGGTGCACAGGTTCGAGCTGTGGACCACGCCCACGTGCTGCTGTGGCGAACGCAGGTTGCACGGGTCCTTGAAGGTCAGCCACGGGTGGCCGGTCTCGAACAGCATCGAAAGCATCTTGCGCCACAGGTCCTTGGCCTGGACGGTCTTGAACACCTTGATCTTGTTGTACTCGGTCAGGGCTTCGTAGTACTCGTAGCGCTCTTCGAAGGCCTTGCCGGTCAGGTCGTGCAGGTCTGGCACTTCCGAAGGCGAGAACAGGGTCCACTTGCCGTCATCGAAGACACGCTTCATGAACAGGTCAGGGATCCAGTTGGCGGTGTTCATGTCGTGGGTACGACGACGGTCATCACCGGTGTTCTTGCGCAGCTCGATGAACTCTTCGATGTCCAGGTGCCAGGTTTCCAGGTAGGCACACACGGCGCCCTTGCGCTTGCCACCCTGGTTGACGGCAACGGCGGTGTCGTTGACCACTTTCAGGAACGGAACCACGCCCTGGGATTTGCCGTTGGTGCCTTTGATGTAGGAGCCCAGTGCACGCACAGGGGTCCAGTCGTTGCCCAGGCCACCGGCGAATTTCGACAGCATGGCGTTGTCGTGGATCGCGTGGTAGATGCCCGACAGGTCGTCCGGCACGGTGGTCAGGTAGCAGCTGGACAGCTGCGGGCGCAGGGTGCCGGCGTTGAACAGGGTCGGGGTCGAGGCCATGTAGTCGAACGACGACAACAGGTTGTAGAACTCGATCGCACGGGCTTCTTTGTCTTTCTCTTCCAGCGCCAGGCCCATGGCCACACGCATGAAGAATACCTGTGGCAGCTCGAAGCGTACGCCATCCTTGTGGATGAAGTAGCGGTCGTACAGGGTCTGCAGGCCCAGGTAGGTGAATTGCTGGTCACGCTCGTGGTCGATGGCCTTGCCCAGGCGCTCCAGGTCGTAGCCTTTCAGGGCCGGGTCCAGCAGCTCGAACTCGACGCCTTTCTCGACGTAGGCCGGCAGGGCCTTGGCGTACAGGTCGGCCATTTCGTGGTGGGTGGCGCTCTCGGCCACGTTCAGGAAGCCCAGGCCTTCGGCACGCAGGGTGTCCATCAGCAGGCGGGCGGTCACGAACGAGTAGTTCGGCTCGCGCTCGACCAGGGTACGGGCAGTCATCACCAGGGCGGTGTTGACGTCCTTGATGGCCACGCCGTCGTACAGGTTCTTCAGGGTGTCGCGCTGGATCAGGTCGCCATCGACTTCGGCCAGGCCTTCGCAGGCTTCGCTGATGATGGTGTTCAGGCGGGCCATGTCGAGCGGCGCCAGGCTGCCGTCGGCCAGGGTGATGCGGATGGACGGGTGCGGCTCGACCACGGACTCGGCGTTCACGCGGGTGGCACGCTCCTTGGCGCGCTGCTCGCGGTAGATCACGTAGTCACGGGCGACTTTCTGCTCGCCGGCGCGCATCAGGGCCAGTTCGACCTGGTCCTGGATTTCTTCGATGTGGATGGTGCCACCCGATGGCATACGACGCTTGAACGTGGCGGTGACCTGCTCGGTCAGGCGCGCGACGGTGTCGTGGATGCGCGACGAAGCGGCGGCGGTGCCGCCTTCAACTGCGAGGAACGCCTTGGTGATGGCAACGGTGATCTTGTCGTCGGTGTAGGGGACGACAGTGCCGTTACGCTTGATCACACGCAGTTGGCCGGGAGCGGTGGCGGCCAGATCCTGGTTGGAATCGGCGGCCTGCGGCACCTTGGCCTGCGGGTTCTCGCGAGTTGTGTCGGTTTGCATGGGTGGGTGTCTCCACAGTTTCTATATTGTTCAGGCGCCTTTTGGGCGCCCACCGTTCCGTCCACTTGCTCGATGGCCTGGCGGGGATGGGCAATGCATGCGCATCCGCCCGCGCGGGCGTACCAACTTCGGGACAGACTCAGGAATTAGGGGCAATGGCTTGCCGCTCCCTGGCCGAAGTCAAAGGTTCTGGGTCGGGCCCAAAAACTGTTGCTGATGGATGCCAGGTCTGGCCTGTAACACCCATACCCGAACAAGGCCCTGGAAGGGCTTGCCTCGGTCGCCTCCGCAGGAGCGGTTTGGCTGCTGAAATCACTTGAAGTTCACCCGAGAAAATCGCTTGATTTTGCGGGTTGACTTTTGTGTGTGATTTTGTACGAACCCCTATATCTAGTGGTTCGCTGCGTTCGGGATACAAGATAATGCGGTATCGGGGGCTTTGCAAGGCGAGCGCCTGTGGATAACTTGTGCGTACTTTGTGAGTGAATGGTGGGTATTCGCTGTAGGCCTTGTGCCAAGAGGTTTGCAGTATTTTTCTGCGCTTTGCCGCCCCGGGGCAGAATTTTTCGGGCGCGAACCCTATCACAAAAAACGGTTCAGTCGAGGGGCTGCTGGCAGGTTGGCAGTACCGGATGGCAGCCGTAGTATTCCGAGGGGATGTTGCTTTTTGGTTAAAGGGTTATGTTACCTGTGCTGGCCTTTTCGCGGGTAAACCCGCTCCCACAGGTACTACACAGGCTTCGAAAGCGGCGCGGTCCCTGTGGGAGCGGGTTTACCCGCGAAGAGGCCGGTGCAGGCCCCAGAAAAACAACAACAAAGGCACAAGCCATGGACCACCCCGCACCCCGTATCCTCATCGTCGAAGACGACCAGCGCCTGGCCGAGCTCACCGCCGAGTACCTGCAGGCCAACGGCTTCGACGTCAGCGTCGAGGGCGATGGCGCTCGCGCCGCGCGGCGCATCGTCGACAGCCAGCCCGACCTGGTCATCCTCGACCTGATGCTGCCCGGCGAGGACGGCCTGAGCATTTGCCGCCGGGTGCGCAACCAGTACCCCGGCCCGATCCTCATGCTGACCGCCCGTAGCGATGAACTCGACCAGGTCCAGGGCCTGGACCTGGGGGCCGACGACTACGTCTGCAAACCCGTACGCCCACGCCTGCTGCTGGCGCGCATTCAGGCCCTGCTGCGCCGCAGCGAAGCACCGGACAGCAAGCGTCAGGACCTGGCCTTCGGTGCGCTGCGCATCGACAATCGCCTGCGCGAGGCGCGTCTGGGTGAACAACTGATCGAGCTGACCGGCGCCGAGTTCGACCTGCTCTGGCTGCTGGCCAGCAACGCCGGCCGGGTGCTGACGCGCGAGCAGATCTTCACTGCACTACGTGGTGTCGGCTACGACGGCCAGGATCGTTCCATCGATATACGCATCTCCAGGATCCGCCCCAAGATCGGCGACGACCCGCTCCAGCCAAGGCTGATCAAGACACTGCGCAGCAAGGGCTACCTGTTCGTCGGCGAGGCCCCATGAACAACTCTATTTTCCTGCGCATCTATGGCGGCATGCTGGCCGTGCTGGTGCTGGTGGCCTTGCTCGGGGTGCTCAGCCTGCACCTGGTCAACGAAGTGCGGGCTGCCCAGCACCGCGAGGGGCTGGCCCAGGGTACTTTCAGCCTGATGGCCGACAACCTGGCGCTGCAGAACGACACCGAACGCAAGCGCTCGCTGCTGATCTGGGAGCGTTTGCTCGGCGTGCCGTTGGCGTTGCAGCCACTGACCGCGCGCACCCTCGATGGTGGCCAGCGGGCGCGCCTGTACCGCGGTCTGGTGGTGGTCGAGAAGACCGGCCCGCATGCGGCCCAGGTACTGCGCAAGGTCGGCCAGGAAGACCTGATGCTGGTAGCGCAGATCAAGCAGATAAGCGAGCAACTGGCGCGGGCCACCCTCTACCTGCTGGCCGACGAACTGGTGCGCTACCCGGTAACCGAACAGCAGCAGCGCCTGGCACAGATCAAGAAAGAAAAGGGCTTCGGCTTTGGCGTGGCCCTGCAGCGCATCGAGCGGGTGAGCCTGGACGATGACCAGCGGCGCCGGGTCGAGGAGGGCGACACGGTCATGGCCCTGGGCAAGGATGGTGACTCGATCCGCGTGTTCGCCGGGCTGGCTGGCTCGCCCTGGGTGCTGGAAATCGGCCCGCTGTACCAGCTCAACCCGTATCCGCCGCAGTTGCTGATCCTGATCGCCTTTCTCGGCCTGTGCCTGATTGGCCTGGTGGTCTACCTGCTGGTGCGCCAGCTGGAGCGGCGCGTGTCGGGCCTGGAGATTGCCGCCACGCGTATCGCCCAGGGCAGCCTGGATACCCGCGTGCCGGCCGGCGACGCCGACTCGGTAGGGCGCCTGGCTGCAGCCTTCAATGGCATGGCCGAGCACTTGCAGCGCTCGCTGACCATGCAGCGTGAGCTGGTGCGGGCGGTTTCCCACGAGCTGCGCACACCGGTGGCACGCCTGCGTTTTGGTCTGGAAATGATCGAAAATGCCACCACCGAGCAGGCCCGTGCCAAGCACCTGGCGGGCATGGACGGCGATATCCAGGACCTCGACAAGCTGGTCGACGAGATGCTCACCTATGCCCGCCTGGAGCAGGGGGCGCCGGCCTTGAAGTTCCAGCGGGTCGACCTGGATGCCTTGCTCGACCGGGTGATCGAAGAGCTCGCGCCGCTGCGTTCCGACGTACGGGTGGTGCGGGGTGAGTGCCAGGGCGCCGATGCCGAAGGCGCCTGGGTCGAGGCCGAGCCGCGCTACCTGCACCGTGCCCTGCAGAACCTGGTGGGCAACGCCATGCGCCATGCCGAGGCCGAGGTACGCCTGAGCTACCAGTTAGGGCAGCAACGCTGCCGCATCGATGTGGAGGATGACGGCCCGGGCATCCCCGAAGGCGTCTGGGACCGTATCTTCACACCGTTCACCCGCCTTGACGACAGCCGCACCCGCGCCTCAGGCGGGCATGGTCTGGGCCTGTCGATCGTGCGGCGTATCATCTACTGGCATTCGGGCCGGGCCACGGTGGGGCGCAGCGCCGCGCTGGGCGGCGCCTGCTTCAGCCTGAACTGGCCACGGCAGCAGGCACCGTTGTGACGGTCAGACGCTGACCAGGCTGAGCAGGTGGCCGTCCTGCAGGCAGAATTGGCCCTGCAGTTCGGCGCCATGCCGCCACTGTGGCGACAGGTCAGTGAGCAGGCGTAGGCGGGCCAGGCCTTCGGCGGACCAGTCCAGCACTTCAGCATGCTCGAAGTAGAAGCGCTGGCGGGTCAGCGGGTAGAGGGTCTTGAACAGGCTCTCCTTCAGCGAGAAGGTCAGGGTGACTGCAAGGCCGAGCTGGCGGCGGTCCAGGCGTTCCACTTCAGGTGGGGTGAGGATTTCGCCCATCAGCCGCTTGGCGCGTTGGTCATCCAGCAGTGCTTCCTGATCCAGGCCCAGGCCCTGGCAATGGCCTTCGGCGGCGACCACTGCGGCGGCCCAGCCTTTGCCATGGGTGATCGAGCCGCGGATGCCGGCGGGCCAGATGGGCGAGCGGTCTTCGTGGGTGCCGGGCACGTAGTCACGGCCGTCCAGCCGCTGCAGTGCGGCGCGGGCACAGAGCCGACCGGCCAGGTACTCGGCCTGGCGCTTGGCCACAGAGCGCTGCAGGCTGGCGCCTGGCACGACGCCAGCGCGCTGGAAGTCGTCGGGCGCCAGGCGGGCGGGGTCGAAGTGGCAACTGACCAGCACCGCGCCGGGTAGTGGGCGGGGCAGGGGCCAGTGGTGCTGGAGCGGGGCGCAGCAGGCGGGGAGTGTGTTCATGGGGATATTGTGCCAGCTGTACGGGCACTAAGGGAGCCAGCGTGGCAATGCATCCTTATGGGAGCGGCCCCGGCAATCCTTACTTGAACACCTTCTTGAAGAACGCCTGCATATCCGCCCAGGAGCTCTCGTCCGCCGCCTTGTTGTAGGCAATATCCGGCCCGCCATGTTCGCCGTGCCCCATGCGGTCCGAATCCGGGTTGCTGAACCCGTGCTTGGCCCCGGGAATACTGACGAACTGGTAGTTCACCTTGGCTGCATCCATTTCCGCCTTGAACGCTTCCACCTGCTGCTCGGGCACCAGGGTGTCCGCCGCACCATGCTCTACCAGGATATCGGCACGCACCACGCCCGGCCTGGCCGGTGTCTGCGTGCCCAGCGGGGCGTGGAAGCTCACCACGCCGTCGAGCTTTACCCCTCGCCGCGCGGCATCCAGCACCACCTTGCCGCCAAAGCAGTAACCCACTGCCCCCAACTGGTGCTTGTTGGTATTGGGCTGCAGCTTGAGCAGCTCCAGGCCGGCATCGAAGCGCCGCTCAGCGGCCTTGGGGTCTTTCATCGCCGCTGTCATGAACGCCTTGGCGTCGGCAGGGTGTTCGGTTTGCTTGCCGTCGCCATACATGTCGATGGCCAGCGCGTTGTAGCCCAGTGCCGCAAGATCGCGGGCGCGGCGCTTGGCGTAGTCGTTCAGCCCCCACCACTCATGCACCACCACAATGCCGGGGCGCTTGCCTTCGATGGCGTCGTCATAGGCGTAGTAGCCGACCAGGCGGTTGCCGTCGGCGTCCTGGTAGGGAATTTCGCGAGTTTGCACCGCCGCTTGAGCGAGGGCGGCGCCGCACATCAGGGTCAAGGCCAGCAGGACGCGCATGGTCACTACTCCTAGTTCTGCAAACGGTTCGTTCAGCCGGGGTTCAGCCAGGGTTCAGTCGCGGTTCAGGGTGCCCTGCTTACTCTAGCTTCCAGACCGCAACAGCGCACTCAACTGGAGTATCCAGCTATGAAAACCTTCAACACCCTGCTTGCCGCCATGGCCGTCTGCGCCGCTGGTATCACCACCGCCCAGGCCGCTGACGACAACTTCGCCAGCCTGACCTACGGGCAGACCAGCGACAAGGTTCGCAAGTCCGGCCTGCTGCAGCGCAACACCGACCACCTCAACGCCGACGGCATCATCGGCAAGGACGACACCTGGGGCCTGCGCGTGGGCAAGATCAATGACCAAGGCCGCTACTACATGACTTACGACAATGTCTCGGGCGACCACAGCGGCCTGAAGTTGCGCCAGGAAAACCTGCTGGGCAGCTACGACCTGTTCCTGCCGGTGGGTGATACCACCAAGCTGTTCGGCGGTGGCAGCCTGGGCATGACCAAGCTGACCCAGGACTCGCCAGGCGCCAGCCGGGATACCGACTACGGTTACGCGTACGGCCTGCAGGCCGGCGTGATCCAGGACATCACCGACAGGGCTTCGGTGGAGCTGGGCTACCGTTACCTGCGCACCAATGCAGCCACCGAAGTGGGGGCGCATGGCGGGCCGAAGGACGGCACCCTGCGCCTGACCAGCAGCGCCCAGACCTACCTGGCTGCAAGCTACAAGTTCTGACGGGTGAGCCGGGTTATCCTGTACCGGCCTCTTCGCGGCTAAAGCCACTCCCACAGGGATCGCACAGTCCATAAAGCCTGTGCAATACCTGTGGGAGCGGCTTTAGCCGCGCAGAGCCGGTACAGGCAATATAGATAAGGAGTTGCACATGAAACTGCTGGTGGTCGAGGACGAAGCCCTGCTTCGCCATCACCTCTACACCCGCTTGGGCGAAAGCGGCCATGTGGTCGAGGCGGTCGCCGATGCCGAAGAGGCGCTGTACCAGGCCGGGCAGTACCATTTCGACCTGGCCATCATCGACCTGGGCCTGCCCGGCATCAGCGGCCTGGAGCTGATCACGCGCCTGCGCAGCCAGGACAAGACGTTCCCCATTCTCATCCTCACCGCCCGTGGCAACTGGCAGGACAAGGTCGAGGGCCTGGCCGCCGGTGCCGACGACTACCTGGTCAAGCCGTTCCAGTTCGAAGAGCTCGAAGCGCGCCTGAATGCCCTGTTGCGCCGCTCCAGCGGCTTCACCCAGTCGACCATCGCCGCCGGCCCGCTGGTGCTCGACCTCAACCGCAAGCAGGCGACGCTGGACGAACAACCCCTGGCCCTGACCGCCTACGAATACCGCATCCTCGAATACCTCATGCGCCACCACCAGCAGGTAGTGGCCAAGGACCGGCTGATGGAGCAGCTGTACCCGGGGGACGAGGAGCGTGACCCGAATGTCATCGAAGTGCTGGTCGGCCGCCTGCGGCGCAAGCTCGAGGGCGAGCGCGGCTTCAAACCCATCGACACCGTGCGCGGTCTGGGCTACCTGTTCACCGAGCGCTGCCGATGATCCGCTCGCTGCGGGTGCGCCTGATGCTGGCGGCCGCGGTGCTGGCGCTGCTGTTCATGCTGGCGCTGCTGCCGGCCCTGCAGAAAGCCTTCAGCCTGGCCCTGCAGGAGTCGATCGAACAACGCCTGGCCTCGGATGTGACCACGCTGATTTCCGCTGCGCGCATCGAGCACGGCCAGTTGCAGATGCCGACCCTGCTGCCGGACGAGCGCTACAACCTGCCGTACACCGGCCTGCTCGGCTATATCTTCGACCGCGATGGCAAGCTGGTCTGGCAGTCGCGGGCCACCGCCGCGCAGAACATCAACTACCGCCCGCGCTACGACGGCCGCGGCAACGAATTCGCCCGTATTCACCAGGCCGATGGCGAAGAGTTCTTCGTCTATGACGTCGAGATCAAGCTGCTGGGTGGTCAGAGCGCCGCCTATAGCATTGTTGCCCTGCAACCGGTGCGCGAGTACCAGCACACCCTCGACGGCCTGCGCGAAAAGCTCTACCTCGGCTTTGGTGCGGCCTTGCTGGCGCTGCTGGTGCTGCTGTGGGCCGGCCTGACCTGGGGCCTGCGCTCGTTGCGCCAGCTGAGCCTCGAGCTGGACGATGTGGAGTCGGGCGCGCGGGATGGCCTGAGCCGCGAACACCCACGTGAGCTGCTGCGCCTGACGGGCTCGCTGAACCGCCTGTTGCGCAGCGAGCGCGAGCAGCGTCAGCGCTACCGTGATTCGCTCGATGACCTGGCGCACAGCCTGAAGACGCCGCTGGCAGTGTTGCAGGGGGTGGGCGAAAGCCTGCAGCAGCGTAGCGACGAGCGTGAGCAGGCGCGCGTGCTACAGAGCCAGATCGAGCGCATGAGCCAGCAGATCGACTACCAGCTGCAGCGCGCCAGCCTGCGCAAGAGTGGCCTGGTACGCCACAGCGTGTTGCTGCGGCCGTTGCTCGACAGCCTGTGCAGCACCCTGGCCAAGGTATACCGGGACAAGCGGGTGGACGTGACCCTGCAACTGCCCGATGCGGCGCAGGTGCCGATGGAGCAGGGCGCGTTGCTGGAGCTGCTGGGCAACCTGCTGGAGAACGCCTACCGTCTGAGCCTGGGCCAGGTGCGCGTGAGCCTGGAGCAGGCGCCTGGGCGGTTGACCTTGTGCATCGAGGACGACGGGCCGGGGGTGCCGGCGGACCAGCGTGAACGCATTCTCGAGAGGGGCGAACGGCTGGACAGCCAGCACCCGGGGCAGGGGATCGGCCTGGCGGTGGTCAAGGATATCGTCGACAGCTATGACGCCGAGCTGAGCCTGGGGGATTCGCCCTTGGGCGGCGCGGCGTTCAGAATCACTTTCAAACTGGATTGATTTGTAGCCTGTGCCGGCCCAGGGTGGGCGGATTCCCGCCAACACCCCTGTACAAATCCCGCCACCGGGCGGAAATCCGCCAGCCTTTCTCCGCAGAATCGCCCCGTCGTTGGGCGTTTATCCCCCGCAAATACGCCCCTTGCACCCTTCATGGGCATTTTGGCACCCCCCTTGCTATTGATCCTCGCAGAGGCCTGCCCAGGCAGCTCGAACACAACGACAAATCCCTCCATGTGCAGGAGGGTTAGCGATTCAGGTGCCCCATCGCCCTGGGAAGGGTGAACCGGCACACTTGAGGAAAATTAGCCATGACGACACGTCAGCCGCTTTACAAATCCCTGTATGTCCAGGTGTTGGTCGCCATCACCATCGGCATCCTGCTCGGTCACTACTACCCGGAGACGGGCGTCGCCCTCAAACCCTTGGGAGACGGCTTCGTCAAACTGATCAAGATGGTCATCGCCCCGATCATCTTCTGCACCGTGGTCAGCGGCATCGCCGGCATGCAGAGCATGAAATCGGTCGGCAAGACCGGCGGCTACGCGCTGTTGTACTTTGAAATCGTCTCCACCATCGCCCTGATTATCGGCCTCGTCGTGGTAAACGTGGTCAAGCCGGGCGCTGGCATGCACATTGACGTGAGTACCCTGAACGCCAGCAGCGTGGCTGCCTACGCCGCCGCCGGCGCGCAGCAGACCACCGTCGGTTTCCTGCTCAACGTCATCCCCAACACTGTGGTCGGCGCCTTCGCCAACGGTGACATCCTGCAAGTGCTGATGTTCTCCGTGCTGTTCGGCTTCGCCCTGCACCGCCTGGGCAGCTATGGCAAGCCAGTGCTGGACATGATCGACCGTTTCGCCCACGTCATGTTCAACATCATCAACATGATCATGAAGCTGGCCCCGGTCGGTGCCTTCGGTGCAATGGCCTTCACCATCGGCCAGTACGGCGTTGGCTCGCTGGTGCAACTGGGCTACCTGATGGCCTGCTTCTACATTACCTGCCTGCTGTTCGTGCTGGTGGTACTGGGCGGTATCTGCCGCGCCCACGGTTTCAGTGTCCTCAAGCTGATCCGCTACATCCGTGAAGAACTGCTGATCGTACTGGGTACTTCCTCCTCGGAGTCGGCCCTGCCGCGCATGCTGGCCAAGATGGAGCGCCTGGGTGCGAAGAAATCGGTGGTTGGCCTGGTCATCCCGACCGGTTACTCGTTCAACCTCGACGGCACCTCGATCTACCTGACCATGGCTGCGGTGTTCATCGCTCAGGCCACCGACACCACCATGGACATCACCCACCAGATCACCCTGCTGCTGGTGCTGCTGGTCGCTTCCAAGGGGGCTGCCGGCGTTACCGGTTCGGGCTTCATCGTCCTGGCCGCCACCCTGTCGGCCGTCGGCCACCTGCCGGTTGCCGGCCTGGCGCTGATCCTCGGTATCGACCGCTTCATGTCCGAAGCCCGTGCCCTGACCAACCTGGTGGGTAACGCCGTTGCCACTGTGGTTGTGGCCAAGTGGGTGAAGGAAATGGACAACGACAAGCTGGCATCGGAGCTGGCATCCGGTGGTGCGCCGCTGATCGATACCCGTCCGACCGACGACCTGGGCGTGGCTGAAGGCCCGGCTCGCTGATCGCGGGATGATGCAATGAAAAAAGGCGACCTCTGGGTCGCCTTTTTTCATGTCCACGCGTTGCGCGCACCCACAAGGTCTGTGCACAGCCTTCAGGCCAAATTCAGGCCTGCACCACCTCCAGCACCCGGATCACCTCCGGCTGCGGGTAATGCCAGCGCACCTGCACATCCCAGAACTTCACCCCGTACACCCGCTCTGCCGGTGGTACCTGGTAGGCTGGCCGTGGGTCCTGTGCCAGGCATTGCTCGATCAGTTCCACCAGCGGTTCACCCAGGCGCAGCGCATGTTCGCGGGCCTGGGGCAGGGCGTTGTCGCCCCACTGCACGGCGATCGCGGCGGGCGCTTCACTGGCCATCTGGTTGCTGGCGCCAGCGATGCTATCGGCGTACGGCACATACGGCTTGATGTCCAGCACGGGCGTACCGTCGAGCAGGTCGATACCAGACAGCAGCAGGCGCCCTGGCTCCACGCCTTCCAGACGCACAACCGACTGGCCGATACCATTGGGCCGGTGAGTGGCGCGGGTGGCGAACACGCCCATGCTCTTGTTGCCGCCCAGGCGCGGTGGCCGCACTTTCAGGCGGGGTTTGTCTTCCAGTGCCTGGTGGAACAGGAACAGGAGCCAGACATGGCTGACCTGCTCCAGGCCCTCGACCGCATCACCCTGGTCGAACGGCGGCAGCAGCTCGAGCACACCGCGTGCGGCGGGTGCCAGTTGCGGTTGGCGCGGGATGGCGAACTTCTCCTTGAAACAGGAGCGGATGATGCCGACCGGGGTAACGGTATGCTGCATGGTCACTCAGCCACGCACGCGCAGGGTCAGGCCCTTGAGGAAGTTGCGCAGCAACTGGTCGCCGCACGGGCGGTAGTTGTCGTGGCCGGCCTTGCGGAACAGCGCACTGAGCTCGGGCTTGCTGACCGGGAAGTTGACCGACTTGAGGATCGCATGCAGGTCGTCTTCCTTGAGCTCGAAGGCCACCCGCAGCTTCTTGAGAATGAGGTTGTTGGTTACCGGCAGCTCGATCGGCTGCGGCGGGCGACTGTCATCCTTGCCGCGGCGATGGATCACCAGGCCGTCGAGAAAGTGCGCCATGACCCGTTCCGGGCAACGCACGAAGCCTTCTTCGTCTTCCTTCTTCAGGTAGGTGGCCAGCACCAGGGGGTGCACGTCGAGGCCGGATAGCCCGATGATCTCGGCCATCTTGGCGTCATTCACCTTGAGCATGTAGCGCAGGCTGCGCAGGACGTCGTTGTGGTTCATTGCTGCAGAATCCTGTTCAGGTGCCGCGCCTGCGGGCGCGGCGTATTGCTTAGAAACGTTCGGTAGTGGCCAGGTAGCGCCACTGGCCCAAGGGCAGTTTGCCCATCGACACGCCACCCAGGCGGATGCGGCGCATGCCTACCAGTTCCAGGCGCAGGTAGGCGCACAGCTCGGCAATCTGCCCTGGCTGCGGGTTTTTCAGGACCATGCGCAGGTGGGTCTCGTTCTGCCAGCTGGCCTTGGTCCTGGGCAGCTCACGGTCATTGCGGGTGGCTCCACGTGCCAGGCGTTCCAGCGCCTGGGGCGTGGTCTCGCCGCGCACTTCAACGATGAATTCCTGTTCCAGGCGGCGCAGGTCGGCGTCGATCTTGCGGGTTACCCGCCAGTCCTGGGTGAATACCTGCAGGCCGCTGGCACCGCGCTCCAGCGGCGCCACGCAGGCCTGCCGGGCAAAATGCCCGTGCAGGGCGCGTACACCTTCGCGGTGGGCCTCGCTGAGGCTGCCCATGTTCATGCTGGCGCGGGCGATTTCGCTGTCCATGTTGGCCGGCTGGTTCAGCAGCAGGGTTACCGGTTCCAGCGTTTCGGCACGAGCACCCGGCAGCAGTGCGACGCGCTGCTGCCCGACCTTGAACTGCGGCTGCTCGACCACCACGCCATCGACCGTGACCCAGCCGCCTTCGATATACAGCTCGGCCTCGCGGCGTGAGCAGCCAAGCTGCTCGATAAGGCGTTTGGACAGGCGGACGGGTTCGGACATGACGGCAATTCGCAAAGGCAGGAGAAGACCTGCATTGTACCTGCCCGCGCGACAGAGGGGCTGGGAATCTGTGTCATTTACGCCGTTTTGCGCAGGCGCATGTGCAGTAACGGGTAGGGCTGCCCCAGGCCGTCGGTTTCCGAACGACCGATCACCTCGAAGCCTTCATGCAGGTAGAAGCCCAACGCTTGCGGGTTCTGTTCGTTGACGTCCAGGCGCTCGGCATTCAGCTCGTCGATCGCATAGTGGAGCAGGCGCTTGCCAACCCCTTTGCCCCGGTAGGCAGGTGCCACGAACAGCATGTCCACACGTCCGTTGGCGACCCCGGCGAAGCCGCAGATGTGTTGGCGGTCCTTGCAGCAGATCAGCATGACTGCGTCGAGGTAGCGACGCAGCACATGTTCGCGCAGCAAGACGATGTAGCCATCCGGTAGGAAATCGTGGGTGGCGCGTACCGAGTCCTCCCATACCTGTACCAGCTCGCCGTAGTCGCTCAAGCGTGGGGTTTGCAGCGTCAGTACCGAATGCATGCCGGTGTTCCTCCATGACGATAAGGAAAACATAGCAGGCCAACCACCGGTCGGCTTTTCCCCGCGGTGCTTGAACCTCGGGATGTAGAGGTCTATTACTTTTTTGTGGGAAAAAATCCCACGCAAAAAAGCAAACACCGAACACAGGATTCCCGGCTTGATTTGGCGTTTCTCATGGCGACGACCTGGAGACGAAATATGCAAATCCATGTGCTTTTCAAAAAGGCGCTCTTGGCGGCTGCCGTTGCTGGCGTGCTGTCGACTTCCATCGTTCTGATCCCTGACTCGATATCCAATGGCTCCAGCGCCTACGCCAAGGATGGTGGAGGCGGCGGTGGCCACGGTGGCGGCGGAGGTGGTCACGGTGGTGGCGGTGGCGGTCATGGCGGTGGCGGCGGTGGTCACGGTGGTGGCGGTGGCGGTCATGGTGGTGGCGGCGGTGGTCACGGTGGTGGCGGTGGCGGCCATGGCGGCGGCGGCGGTGGTCACGGTGGTGGTGGCGGCCATGGTGGTGAAGGCGGCGGCCACGGCGGTGACGGCGATGGAGAGGGCCATGCCGGCAACAGTGGTCGCGGCCATGACGGTCCCTCTAACTCTGGGCGTAGCGGCAACCACGCTGAAGCAGGTGATGATCATGGCAATCACGTTGGCGGTGAGCCTGGGGACGATCACGGCAATCACGTTGGCGGTGAGCCCGGTGACGATCATGGCAATCACGTTGGCGGTGAGCCCGGGGACGATCATGGCAATCATGTTGGCGGTGAGCCTGGCGATGACCACGGCAATCACGTTGGTGGTGAACCTGGTGATGATCGTGGCGACCATCTGGGTGGCGAACCGGGTGATGACCGCGGTGAGCATGCCGCAGGCGAACCGGGTGATGACAACAGCAGGAGCTGACTGGCTCTGAACGGTCTCATGCAGCGCCCTTGGGGGCGGGCCTGCATGAGGCCAGGTTCGGATACACAGGCAACCCCATTCAACACGAATGCAATGAGCGCTGATGACCATTCTGCATCTCGTCCGGGACATGGTTACAGCCCGTGTGGGATGTTTTCCCGCGTCGTATACTGGGTTCATCTGTCAAGGAATGCGCTCAATGCAATCGCCTACCATCCCCCCTTCGATGTTAAGCGCACTGCGGCGTGTCATGCGTCCTCTGGTGCGCCTGATGCTGCGCAAAGGGGTCACCTATACGATGTTCGCCGACTTGCTCAAGGACGTGTTCGTCGATGTGGCACATCGCGAGTTTCGCCTGGACGGCACAGTGCCGACCGACAGCCGCGTCAGCCTGCTCACAGGCGTGCATCGCAAGGATGTCCGGCGGTTGCGCAGCGAAAGTGACCCGACGCTCGCGGCGTTGCCGGAAAACATCACGTTAGGTGCACAGTTGGTCAATATGTGGACCACTAGCAAGCCGTTCTGCTCCGAGCCTGGCCAGGCGCTGCCGTTGCCGCGCCTGGCGAGGGTCGGCGGTGATTGCTCCTTCGATGCCCTGGTGGCGAGAATCAGCACCGACATCCGCGGGCGAGTGGTGCTGGATGAGTGGTTGCGCCTGGGTATCGTCCGGCTTGACGAGCAGGACTATGTCCACCTGGAAGCCCAGGCATTCGTGCCGCAGAAGGGCTTCGATGAAAAGGCCGCGTACTTCGGTCACAACCTGCATGACCATGCCTGCGCAGCAGTGCACAACCTGAGTGGGGAGGGCCAGCCGTTCTTTGAACGCAGCGTGCACTACGATGCCTTGAGCCTGGCCAGCGTCGATCATCTGCGTGAAGTGGTGGACAAGGAGGGCATGCAAACGCTGCTTGCCTTTAGCCGGCTCGCATCAGATCTGGAAGATGCCGATGTGCCCAGCGCCGGGCAACGTCAGCGCATCACTGTCGGGCTTTATTTCTACACTGAACCCACCGACCCCGATTTGTCGAAGACACCAGACCCATGACTTTCCTCGCGCGCTGCCTCAGTGTCGTCACACTGGCCCTGGGTTTCGGGCTGAACCTGGTGGCGCCTGCCGAGGTGGTCGCAGCACCGGTGTGTGTCAGCCGTGACGAAATGGGCATGGCGGGTGCAGCGGGCTTGCAGTTTCCTGGCGGTATCGGGACCGGGGCCAGGACGGGCGGTGTCGGCGGTACTGGAGTACGCAGTGAGAACGGTGGTGTGGGTGGCACTGGTGCGCCGCTGCCGCAGCGTCCCGGCGGTACAGGCGGAACCGGTGCGGTGGCCGACGGTATGGACGGCGGGGTAGGCGGTACTGGTGCGCCGATCCTGCGCCCGGGCGGCACCGGTGGCACGGGCATCGTCGGCACTATAACCGGGTTCGCCTCGATATGCGTCAATGGCCTGGAAGTGCACTTTGGCAAAGACGTACCAGTGAGTGAAAACGGTGCGCCTGCCAGTAGCGCGCACCTGGCAATCGGGCAGGTTGTCGCGGTGGAGGCATTTGCCAGCAAGCGCGGCCTGCAAGCAGGGCGTATCTCGATCCTCAACGTTTACGAAGGGCCGCTGACGGCACTGCCCAATGCTTCGGCACCCCTGCGGGTCATGGGCCAACCTGTGCGGCTTGCGGCAGGGGCGCGGGTGGCTGAAGGGCTGCGCCCGGGCGAGCCGGTCAGGGTCAGTGGCCTGCGCGATGCCAAGGGCGAAGTGGTAGCCAGCCGTATCGAACGGGCACCGGGGCTCAGGGAAGCCAGTGCCATCGGTGCGGTTGATCGTACCGGCAGCCTCCAGGGGCTGAAGCTGGGAACCCGTGTGGCACCCGCGCGGGAAGTGCTGGTGCGTGGGCAGTGGACCGGGCGTCAGTTGGAAGTGGCGCAAACCCGTCCAGACCCAAGCCTGCCTTTTGCGGGCCGAGTGCAGACGGCGGTGATCGAGGGGCTGGTACAGCGCAGCCACGCACAACAGCTGGTGGTCGCAGGCATCGAGGTGACACTGGGGCAGGGCACCGTGATCGTCGGCAAGCGGCCCGCGGCATTGGCACTCGATCAACGTGTGCGGGTCAGTGGGGTGTTCAGTGGCAAGCACGAGCTGCGGGCCACCCGTGTGGAGTTCCATGACGACCCCATCGACAACCCGGACAGAGGGCAGTCTGGGCATGGCCGTGACCACGACACAAGTGACTCTGAAGGCTCCGGCAATAGCGGGCATGGCGGGCGCGATGCGGCCAGCGTTCGCATTGAAAGCAGTGATGATCACAGTGGACACGGCGGCGTTGACGATTCTAGTGGTCGTGACAGTACTGAAAGAGTGGACAAGTCCGGAAAGTCAGAGCATGTCGACACCGTGGAGCAACCGGAGAGCAGCAATAGTGGAAGCTCTGACCGGGTAGAGAAGGTCGAGCTTGAAAAGGTGGAAAGAGTTGAAAAAGTAGAGAAGGTTGAAAAGGCAGAAAAAGTCGAGAAGCCCGAAAAAGTCGAGAAGGTGGAGAAGGTCGAAAAAGTCGAGAAGATCGAAAAGCCCGAGAAGGTCGAAAAAGTAGAGAAAGTCGAAAAGGTCGAAAGACCCGAGACGGTAGAGAAAACCGAAAAAGTGGAGCATCCAGAGCGATCGGGGCATTAGGCAACTAGGCTGGGTAAGTGCGATCACACTTCCCGACGGGATACCGAGGTGCAGATGAGACCCACGCTCCCTCTTTTCGCCTGCTTGCTGTCATGCACCAGCGCATCGGTCCTGGGCGATACCTTCAGCGCCGCCATAGGTATGGACTATTCAAGTGGCGACTATGGCACGGGCACCACCTCGGAAATCTGGTACGTCCCCGTGGTCGGCAAGTATGAAACCGGCCCCATGACCTATAAAGTCACCGTGCCCTGGCTGCGTATCACCAACCCCGAAGTGGGTCCAAGTGGTGACCCTTTGCCCGGTGGCTGCCGGGACGTGGAAAGCGGGCTGGGAGACACGGTTACCAGTGCCGGTTATGCCCTGCTCGATGGTAGTGACGGCGGCTTGATGCTGGACCTGATCGGCAAGGTCAAATTCCCCACCGCCGATGAAGACCAATGCCTGGGCACTGGTGAATACGACTACACCGGCCAGGTCGACATCGCCAAGGCCTTTGGCCCGGTGACCGGCTTCGCGACCCTGGGCTGGAAGAAGTTCGGCGACCCGCCCGACAGCGATTTCGACGACCCGGTATTTGCCAGCCTCGGCTTCGCCATGCCTGTGGCGGTAGGCACTTCGGCGGGTGCTTCCTACGACTGGCGGCAGAAGGTCGTGTCGACGGGCGCGCAGATCAAGGAACTTACCCTGTTCCTGACACACAAGCTCAACCAGCAGTGGAAAGTGCAGCTCTACGCAGTCAAAGGCTTCTCGGATGCCAGCCCGGATGCAGAGGGCGGCCTGATGCTTTTTCATACATTCTGACGAAAAAGCCCCTGCCCCGGTGGTTCCTTGTGCGGAATACCGGGACAGGGGCTTTTCAGGTTTCACCTGCGTTAGATGGGTTCAGCCCACATGTCGTATTCGTCGGCATCCACCACGCGGCAACGCACCTTGTCACCCGGTTTGAAACCGTGGTCACCATCGATGAACACGCTGCCGTCGATCTCCGGAGCATCGAAGAAGCTGCGGCCAACCGAACCTTGCTCTTCCACCTCATCGATCAGCACGTCGATTTCCTTGCCGATGCGCAATTGCAGGCGGGCGGCGCTGATGGCCTGCTGGTGGGCCATGAAGCGGTCCCAGCGGTCCTGCTTGACGTCGTCCGGCACTTCTTCCAGGCCCAGGTCGTTGGCCGGGGCGCCTTCCACCGGTGAGTACTGGAAGCAGCCCACGCGGTCCAGCTGGGCTTCGGTCAGCCAGTCCAGCAGGTACTGGAAATCTTCCTCGGTCTCGCCCGGGAAGCCGACGATGAAGGTGGAACGAATTACCAGATCCGGGCACTGCTCGCGCCAGTTCTTGATACGCGCCAGGGTGCGGTCTTCGAAGGCCGGTCGTTTCATGGCCTTGAGCACTTTCGGGCTGGCGTGCTGGAACGGGATGTCCAGGTACGGCAGGATCTTGCCGGCGGCCATCAGCGGGATCACGTCGTCAACATTCGGGTACGGGTACACGTAGTGCAGGCGGACCCAGGCGCCCAGGCTGCTCAGTGCTTCGCACAATTCGAGCATACGGGTCTTGACCGGGCGACCGTTCCAGAAGTCGGTCTTGTACTTGACGTCGACGCCATAGGCGCTGGTGTCCTGGGAAATCACCAGGATCTCCTTGACCCCGGCCTTGACCAGGCGCTCGGCCTCGCTCAGCACTTCGCCGACCGGGCGGCTGACCAGCTTGCCGCGCATCGACGGGATGATGCAGAAGCTGCAACTGTGGTTGCAGCCTTCGGAAATCTTCAGGTAAGCATAGTGGCGCGGGGTCAGCTTGACGCCCTGCGGCGGCACCAGATCGATCAGCGGGTTGTGGTCCTGGCGTGGCGGCACCACTTCGTGCACGGCGCTGACTACCTGCTCGTACTGCTGCGGGCCGGTGACCGACAGCACGCTCGGGTGCACGTCACGGATGCTGCCTTCCTCGACACCCATGCAGCCTGTGACGATGACCTTGCCGTTTTCCTTGATCGCTTCGCCGATCACTTCCAGCGACTCGGCCTTGGCGCTGTCGATGAAGCCGCAGGTGTTGACCACCACCACGTCGGCGTCCTCGTAGGTGGGCACGACTTCATAGCCTTCCATGCGCAGCTGGGTCAGGATGCGCTCGGAATCGACCAAGGCTTTTGGGCAACCCAGGCTTACGAAACCTACCTTGGGGGTGGCGGGCGTGGTGGACATGACTAACCTCGGTATTGAATGCAGGTCGCCCGGCCGGAATCGGGGGCGATCTTGGCGGGCGCTTTTGGCGCCTCTGATCAAAAAGTGCGCAATTCTAGCGAGCGCAGTGTCGCTTGACCAGCAGAAATACGACGAACGCTGCGCTATGCTTCGCGCCATTGCGCCAGGGGTAACAGTAGCCTCTGGGCGCAGGTGGGAATTCTTCTGGTCTAACAGGCCGTCTGCGGGAGTGGTCGATGGTTCAGGCAAGCAGTCACGCCGAGGGCGGGCACGAGGGAAAGCAGGGGGCGACGCGATCGGTGAGCCTGCTCGTAGCGGCGGTCGGGGTGGTTTATGGCGATATCGGTACCAGCCCGTTGTATACCCTCAAGGAGGTCTTCAGCGGTGGATACGGGGTGCCTGTCAACCATGATGGCGTGCTGGGGATCCTGTCTCTGATCCTGTGGTCGCTGCTGTGGGTGGTGTCGTTCAAGTACGTGATGTTCATCCTGCGCGCCGACAACCAGGGCGAGGGCGGCACCATGGCGCTGACTGCGCTGGCACGGCGGGCCACGGCGGCCTACCCGAGGTTGCGTACGCTGATGGTGGTGTGCGGGTTGATTGGCGCTTCGCTGTTCTATGGCGACAGCATGATCACCCCGGCGGTGTCGGTGCTGTCGGCGGTGGAGGGCATGGGCCTGGCCTTTGACGGCATCGACCACTGGGTGGTGCCGATTTCGCTGGTGATACTGGTGGCGCTATTCCTGGTGCAGAAGCACGGCACCGAGAAGATCGGCAAGCTGTTTGGCCCGATCATGGTCACCTGGTTCGTGGCGCTGGGCGCGCTAGGGGTGCATGGCATCTCGCAGAGCCCGGAAGTGCTCAAGGCGTTCAACCCGGCCTGGGCGGTGAACTTCTTCGTGGTTCACCCCGGCATGGGAGTCGCCATTCTCGGTGCGGTGGTGCTGGCGCTGACCGGTGCCGAGGCGTTGTACGCCGACATGGGCCACTTTGGCCGCAAGCCGATCGCTCGGGCCTGGTTCGCCCTGGTACTGCCGGCGCTGGTGCTCAACTACTTTGGCCAGGGCGCGTTACTGCTGCAAAACCCTGAGGCGGCACGTAACCCGTTCTACCTGTTGGCGCCGGGCTGGGCGCTGCTGCCGATGGTCGGCTTGGCTACCTTGGCCACGGTGATCGCTTCGCAGGCGGTGATCTCGGGGGCGTTCTCCCTGACCCGCCAGGCCATTCAGCTGGGCTACATTCCACGTATGCAGATCCAGCACACCTCCAGTGACGAACAGGGGCAGATCTACATCGGCGCAATCAACTGGTCGCTGATGGTCGGCGTGGTACTGCTGGTGGTCGGTTTCGAGTCGTCCGGCGCCCTTGCGGCGGCCTACGGCGTGGCGGTGACCGGTACCATGCTGATGACCACCATCCTGGTCTCGGCTGTGATGCTGCTGCTGTGGAAATGGCCGCCCGTGCTGGCCGTGCCGATTCTGCTGGGTTTCCTGTTGGTCGACGGGCTGTTCTTTGCCGCCAACGTGCCGAAGATAGCCCAGGGCGGTGCCTTTCCGGTGCTGGCGGGGGGCGTGCTGTACCTGTTGATGAGCACCTGGAAGCGCGGCAAGCAGATCCTGATGGAGCGTATCGACGAAGGCGCGCTGCCGCTGCAGTTGTTCATCAGCAGTATCCGCATTCAACCGCCGCACCGGGTCGAAGGCACGGCAGTGTTTCTTACGGCGCGCTCCGATGCGGTGCCCCATGCGCTGTTGCACAACATGTTGCACAACCAGGTGTTGCACAGCCAGGTGGTGCTCCTGACTGTGGTCAGTGAGGACCGGCCACGGGTGCCGGAACAGGAGCGCTTTGAAGTTGAGGCCTATGGCGACGGGTTCTTCCGTGTGTTGCTGCACTTCGGCTTCATGGACGAACCGGATGTGCCGGCGGCATTGAAGCTGTGCCACCTGGAAGACCTGGACTTCAGCCCGATGCGCACCACCTACTTCCTCAGCCGCGAGACCGTGATCGCCTCACGGCTGGAGGGGATGACGCGCTGGCGGGGCAACCTGTTCGCGTTCCTGCTGAAGAATGCCAACGGCAACTTGCGCTTCTTCAACCTGCCGCTGAACCGGGTGATCGAGCTGGGGACCCAGGTCGAGATCTGAGGGGCAACACAGATTTCAAGGCAGTACTCGCTCGCTCCCGCTTGGACCGCATGGCTTGCAAGGCTTGCGCTGTACCTGTGGGAGATTGCCCGGCCCCTTTGGGCAGCGCTGTCGCGCAGAGAACAAATATCGCTCGTTTGAAGCGTCCGTTGTAGGAGCAGCCTTGTGCTGCGAAGAGGCCGGCACAAGCAATAGACAGGCTTTGTCAGTGCCGGCCTCTTCGCAGCACAAGGCTGCTCCTACAGAACCTCGCTGAACCAATGATTCATGTGTGCGGGTTTACCCGCGAATGGGCCTCAAGGGCTATCAGTTCTGTACAGCCACGCTCGACTTGCCCTGGCGCGTCTCGATCTCGCCGATCAGGCGCTTGGCCAGTGCCGGGTAGTTCTCATCGAAGTGGTGCCCCCCGGGCAGCTTCAGGCGTTCGCCCACCGCAGTCTTGTCGGTGCAACCGCTCTCGTCGGCCTCTTCAACGCCATACACACACACCACCTTGGACGCCGGCAGCCTGGCCATTTCCGGCCCGGTCGGCGCTTCCTGGCCTTCCTTGCCCAGCCAGCCCTCGACTTCGATCTCGAAGCTGCCGCTGCGGGCAAAGGCCAGCAGCATCACCGCGTCGATACGCTGCTGGTCCTCTGCCGGCAGGCGGTTGTAGATCGCCGGCAGCACGTCGGCACCGAACGAATAGCCGGTCAGCACGAAGCGCTTGGTGCCCCACTTCTGCCGGTAGTGCTGCATCAGCTCGGACAGGTCGGCGGCGCTTTGTTCCGGGGTCTTGTGCTGCCAGTAGTAGCGCAGTGTGTCGATGCCCACCACCGGGTAGCCAAGCTTGGCCATTTCCCCGGCTACATCGCGGTCCAGGTCACGCCAGCCGCCATCACCGGAAAGGAACAAGGTGACAGTGTCTTTTGTCTGGCCGGCTGGCACCTCGACCACCGGGATGGCCAGGGCGTTGCCATCGTGGCCGACCAGGGCCTGGGTGAGCTGGGCCTTGAGCACTTGCGGCAGGTGGATGTCGTAGTCACTGATGCTGGTTTCGGCGTTTGCCTGGTCGCGCACGAAGGCAGCGCTGGCGTCATCGGGGTTGTCGTTCCAGGCGACGCTCCAGTGACCGTGGGCGGCAGATTTTGGTAGCGGTGCCTGGCAGCCGGGTTGTTCCAGGCTGAAGTCCACGGAAATCGCCCGCGCCTTGTCGTTGTTCTGGGTCGCCAGCCAGCGCCAGGCCTGGGCGGCGCCAGGGCCGATACCGGCGACCAGGGTCGGCTTCTCCGGCAACTGGCCCAGGGCCTGGTCCAGGGCCTGTTGCTGCTTGCTGCAGTCGTTGGGCGGCAGAATCACTTGCACCAGTTGCGCTTCGCCGGCCTGGGCCAGGTCCAGCAGTTGTCTGTCGGTCAGCGCCTGGTCCTGGGGTACACCGATCGCCACCCGGGCCTTGGGGTGCACGCCCGGCGTCACGCGGGTGATGCGGGTGTCATTGATGCTCAGTAGCTCCAGGTGCGCCTCGGGGGCCGGGCGCGTCCACAGCCAGAATGCCAGCACCCCACCCAGGGCAGCCAACAGCAGGGGAACCAGTAGGTACAGCCAAAAGCGTCGGGTCATCAACGTTTCACCAATCCAGTCAGGCCGCCTGCAATCAGGGCGGCGGTGTCGGCCAGTGCCACCAGCGGGTCGAGCCCTGCCGGCACGGCCATGTAGCGGGGTTCCCAGTCCGGTTGGAATTTGTCCTTGAAGCGTCTAAGCCCCTGGAAGTTGTACAACTGCTCGCCACGGCGGAACACCATCGAGCCCAGGCGCTGGGTCAAGGGCGCGCCACGCCGCGGCTGCAGGCCGGAAAGCGGCACCATGCCCAAGCTGAAGCGGGCGTAGTCATGGCTTTTGTAGTGCAATATCAGGCCGATCATCATGAATTCCATGGTCAGCTTCGGGGCCTCCGGGTGCGCACGCATCAGGTCGAGGCTGGCCAGTTCGTTGCCATGGGTCTCCAGCAGGTTGGCGAAAGCCACCGGGCGGCCCTGGAAGCGGATCAGGGCAATGCGGAAGTGCTGCAGATACTCAGGGCTGAAGCGCCCCAGCGAGAAGCCCTTCTCGCGTACGTTCTTGCCGCCTAGCCAGGCATCGGAAATTTCCTTCAGCTCTGCCAGCGGGGCATGGCCGGGTTCGTGGATTTCCAGGCTCAAACCGTCACGGCCGCCACGGTTCCAGGTGTAGCGCAGGTCCTTCATCTCCTTGCCCTTGGCTTCGAGGTCGAAGCGGCGCAAGTCGACCCGGGCTTCCTCGCCCAGCTTCAGCGCGGTCAGGCCGATGTCCATGTAGAACGGCAGGTTCTCGGCGCGCACCTGATAGAACACTGGGCGGGCATGGTGCAGGTCGCACAGGTCGCGGAATTGCCAGATCATCTCGGCGCGCTCCTGGGCCGGGCCTATCGGGTCGTACAGGGCCACCAGGCTGCGGCCGCGACGGGCGTACATGAGGAAGGCGTTGTCGCGTGGGTGGAACAGCAACGCCTTGTCGCCGGTCAGGGCCAGGCCACCATCGGGCTGGTCGGAGGCCAGCAGAATACGGTGGGCACGTAGCAGCTCTTCTTCGTCGGGCAAGTGGATCACTGGCGGCGCGGTGCGCAGCAGCCAGGTAAGGGCCACGGCTGCCAGCAGCAAGGCGCTGCCCATGGCGGCGCGCAGGCCACGCGGGGCGTCGGCATCGAGGGTGAACTGCCACCACAGCTGATGGCTGTAGGGCACATCCTGGTAGGCAAACAGCAACAGCCACACAGATGCGCCGACCACACAGGCGCTGGCCACCAGAAACACCGGCGAGAACGGCAACTCGAGCAAGCGGCTGGGCCGGTAGAAGGAGCGACGGAACAGAGCGAGCAGGGCGGCAGTGAGGGTCAGCAGGCAGGCTTCTTCCCAATCGAAGCCTTTGAGCAGCGACAGCAGGGCGCCGACCAGCAACAGCACGGTGGTCAGCAGCCAGGCGGCGGACAGGCGACGGCGCAGGCCCTGGGCCAGCAGCAAACACAGCACACCGATCAGGCTGGCGCCGAAGTGCGAGGCATCGATCAGGCGGTGCGGCACCAGAAAGCCCATATGCTCCAGGCGTGTGTCGATCTCGGGCGTGGCGCCGGAGAACAGCAGCACCACCCCCGACAGAAATACCAGGATCGACAGGATCGGCGCGGCCAGCCCGGAGGCGGCCTTTATAGCCTGTTGTGCAAACAGCAGGCGCCGGGCTTCGTTGGCCAGCAGCAACACACAGGCCAGCAGCAGCGGCAGCACCACATAGATCAGCCGATACAGCAGCAGGGCCGCTGCCAACGGTGCCGCGCCGAGCTGGTCGGCAAAAGCCGCCAGCAGTATCGCTTCGAACACCCCTACGCCGCCCGGTACGTGGCTGAGCACACCTGCAGCCAGCGCCAGCAGGTACACCAGGACAAAGGCACCGAATGGCGGTGCTTCGGGCAGCAGCAGATACAGCACGGTGGCGGCAGCGGCGACATCCAGTGCGGTGATCAGCAATTGCAGGGCGGCCAGGCGTGCACCCGGCAGGCGCAGTGTGCGGCGGCCCAGTTGTACCAGCAGGCTATTGGCCAGTGGTTGTTCAGGCAGACGCCGGCGGTACAAGCCGAACACCAGCAAGCTGCACACCAGCAGCACGGCTGTGGCGATACCCGCCAGCAAGCCAGGCGCCAGACCCAGTGCGGCCGAGGCTGCTGGCAGGTCGCTCAAGGTCGCCAAGGCGGCCAGGGGCGGCAGTGCACAACCCAGTGACAGGCTGGCAAAAACGGTCATTCGTGCAACTTCACCTGCGCCAACCCCTTCGCGTGCATAAAGGCGGTAGCGCACCGAACCGCCCGAAAGCATCGACAGGCCGATGGCGTTGCCGATAGCAAAGGCGCTGAAGCCGCCCAGTACCAGGCTGTGCGCCGGCAGTTTCACTCCGGCATAGCGGCTGGCCGACCACTCGTAACCCAGCAGGATCACGAAACCGAGCACGGTTGCCAGCAAGGCGCCAAGTAGCGACTGGGCAGGCACGCTGAGCATGGCATCGTGCAAGGCATAGATGTCCAGCTCGCTCAGCAGGTGGCGGCAGGCGATCAAGGCCATGGTGAACAATACGAGGGTCACCACCAGGCTTATGGGCTGGCGGTAGCGGCTCAAGCGTTCGAGCAAGGGCAGGCGTTGTACGGCGCCGGGCAGCGCCGAGGCAAGCGGCACCGGGGGTTCGGGGGTGTGCGAAGTCATGGATTGCCCCGGGCATGCAGCGCGAGGTGAGGGGAAGGTGTGGCCAAGTGAGAGTCCCTTAGGAAAACGTATCCAATGTTACTCCGGCCTAAGGCGCTTTCAGCGGCCTGGCAGGGTTAAAGATAGTTCATCCTGGGCGCGACCTCTCAAGCCTGCGGGTTGGCTGGAGGGTGGGGGAATTTGGGGCGACGAAAAGCTGGGGGGGGAGAAGCAACAAACCCCGCGCTGCTGTTACACAGGCGGGGTTTGTTCTGACGAATATGGTTGCGGGAGCCGGATTTGAACCGACGACCTTCGGGTTATGAGCCCGACGAGCTACCAGGCTGCTCCATCCCGCGTCAGTGGTGCGAATTCTACAGTTTTTAGAATGAGTGTCAAGCGCTAGTCATTGATTTTTTTAATATTTATACGAGCGCATTATTTGACGCAAAAGAAAAAGGCCACTGTGTGAACAGTGGCCTTTTCTCTAATCTGGTTGCGGGAGCCGGATTTGAACCGACGACCTTCGGGTTATGAGCCCGACGAGCTACCAGGCTGCTCCATCCCGCGCCTGTGAGATCGAATTCTACGGATTTACCCGTGGGTGTCAAGCTTTTTTTCAAAAAAACCTTTCCTGTTCAAACTCTTAGCGTTTGAATATAGCGCGCAGCTCAGGCGCGACGGGGCTTACAGGCCGATTATCGAGCAATGCCGCGTACGGGCTGCATAGCCCGGGGGCGCATGCGATACTATCTGTATGAATTTACAGTGCTGACGATCATCCATGTCCTTGCGCAAGATCATCCACGTCGACTGCGATTGCTTTTATGCCGCGATCGAAATGCGTGACGACCCGCGCCTGGCCGGGCGGCCCATGGCGGTGGGGGGCTCGCCTGACCACCGCGGGGTGATCGCCACCTGCAACTATGAAGCGCGTGCCTACGGCGTGCGTTCGGCCATGTCGTCGCGACACGCGCTGAAACTGTGCCCGGACCTGCTGATCGTCAAACCGCGCTTCGAGGCCTACCGTGAGGCCTCGCGGGAAATCCACACCATCTTCCGCGACTACACCGAGCTGATCGAGCCGCTGTCGCTGGACGAGGCCTACCTGGATGTGAGCGACAGCCAGTGGTATTCGGGCAGCGCCACGCGCATTGCCGAGGATATCCGACGGCGCGTTGCCCGCACCTTGCATATCACCGTCTCGGCCGGTGTGGCACCGAACAAGTTCCTGGCCAAGATCGCCAGTGACTGGCGCAAGCCCAATGGCCTGTTCGTGATTACCCCGGGCGAAGTGGAGGCATTCGTCGCCGCCTTGCCGGTGGCCAGGCTGCATGGGGTGGGCAAGGTAACGGCAGACAAGCTGGCGCGCCTGGGTATCGAAACCTGCCTGGAGCTGCGCGACTGGTCGCGTTTGGCGCTGGTGCGCGAATTCGGCAGTTTTGGCGAGCGTTTGTGGGGGCTGGCGCGGGGTATCGATGAGCGTGCAGTGCACAATGACAGCCGCCGGCAGTCGGTCAGCGTGGAAAACACCTACGACACCGACTTGCCGGACCTGGCCAGTTGCCTGGCACGGCTGCCCGAACTGCTGGAAAGCCTGAACGAGCGTATCGCCCGCATGGACAGCAGTTACCGGCCGGAAAAACCCTTCGTCAAGGTCAAGTTCCATGACTTCAGCCAGACCACCATGGAGCAGGCGGGGGCGGGCAGGGACCTGGAGAGTTATCGACAGTTGCTGGGGCAGGCATTTGCCCGTGGTGGCAAGCCGGTGCGCTTGCTGGGGGTAGGCGTGAGGTTGCGCGACTTGCGCGGGGCACATGAGCAGCTGGAGCTGTTCCCGCCTAAATGAAAGGCCTGGGCCTGGCTGCATGGCCCCCTGTGGGAGCGGCCTTGTGTCGCGAAAGGGTCGCGCAGCGGCCCCAGGATTTCAGCAGTGATGCATCAATTGTTGGGGCTGCTCTGCAGCCCTTTCGCGACGCAAGGCCGCTCCCACAGGGGGATGCGTTGCCGCAGCAGTTATTGCACGCCCGGATCAGCCACCAACCGGCCAGTGGCCTTGGTCAGCGACTGCAGAAACTCCTGCTGCAACTCCGGATCGTTGCGGGTCAGTTCGATCAGGCTCTGTTCCATTTCACTGGCTTCCTCTTCCAGGCCCAGTTCGGACAAGCGTTTGACCCGGTGTACCCATTGGCCGACATCGTCATCTTCGAGGTCATCGAAGATCAGTTCATGGGCTTCGAGCAGCTTGTTGCGCAGGCTGGCGCTGACCAGCAGGCTGGCATCGCCACGTACCGCGTTGTCCTCGTCCAGCACTTGCAGATGCAGGGTACCGATGTGGTTGAGGTTCTGTTCAGAGAACGGGGTGTCGAGCAGGTTCAGGCGCAGCACGCCGTTCCTGTCGGTTGTCAGCTCGTGGGTCATCTTGCCGGCCTTGACTTCGACCAGGCGCTCGCTCCAGGGCACGCTGGTAGATTCCTCGCGCTTGCCTTTCTGCACTTCGCTGATCCCGGCCAGGTTCTGCTGGGCACGGCCGTTGGACGGCACGTTCATGAACGGGTTGAGCCCGTCCACGCCGTAGCTGAGCCAGTCGTGGGTGATGCTTTCCGGCAGATTACCCAACGCGAAGACGTTGACCACGTTGGCACCGACGCCCGCCACCACGGCCACCGCACCCAGCGGGATCTCGTAGATCTCCCGCCAGGGCTGGTAAGGCGTGTAACGGTCATAGCTGCGGGTGACTTCGAACTCGGTGACTTCGAAGCGCTTCTGCTCATGCACGCGCACACGTCGTTGCGGAAGCTCCATCACCTTCGGCTCGCCGACATCGATCTGCAGGGTGTGCTCGAGCAGTTTGCGCTCGACGCGCTCCTCATGGTCGCTGCGCTGGGACATCTGGTTGGCGCAGCCGCTGACGAGCAGGGCGCCGCACAGTGCGGCGCCCCCCAGGGGAAAGGTACTTCGCTTGAACATGATCACTCGTGCATTGGTTATCAGCGGCGAACGCGGGCCTGCAGGAAGGTCAGCACTTCATTGAGCGGCAACGGCTGGGCGTCCTGCTCGGTGCGGTGCTTGTACTCCAGGTTGCCTTCGGCCAGGCCGCGATCGCTGACGACGATGCGGTGTGGGATACCGATCAGTTCCATGTCGGCAAACTTGATGCCAGGGCTGGTCTTCTTGTCACGGTCGTCCAGCAGCACTTCATAGCCGGCAGCAGTCAGCTCGGCGTATAGCTTGTCGGTCGCCTCGCGGACCACATCGGTTTCATAGCGCAGCGGTACCAGGGCGATCTGGAACGGAGCCAGGGCGTCGTTCCAGATGATGCCCTTGTCGTCGTAACTCTGCTCGATGGCAGCGGCGACCACGCGGGACACGCCGATGCCGTAGCAGCCCATGGACAGGGTTACCGGCTTGCCGTTCTCGCCCAGCACCTGGCACTTCAGCGCCTCGCTGTACTTGGTGCCGAGCTGGAAGATGTGGCCCACTTCGATACCGCGCTTGATCACCAGGGTGCCCTGGCCGTCCGGGCTCGGGTCACCTTCGACCACGTTACGCAGGTCGGCGACTTGTGGGACCGGCAGGTCGCGCTCCCAGTTCACGCCGAAGTAGTGCTTGTCGTCGATGTTGGCGCCGATGCCGAAGTCGCTCATCAGGGCAACCGAACGGTCGATCACGACTTCCAGCGGCAGGTTCAGCGGGCCGAGCGAGCCGGCACCGGCACCGATGGCCTCGCGCAGTTCAGCGTCGGTTGCCATGACCAGTGGGTCGGCAACCTGTTCCAGCTTGGCCGCCTTGATTTCGTTCAGCTCATGGTCGCCACGTACCACCAGGGCAACCAGCTTGCCTTCCTCGGCGCCGCGCACGATCAGGGTCTTGACGGTTTTCTCGATCGGCAGGCCGTAGTTTTCCACCAGTTGGGCGATGGTCTTGGCGTTTGGCGTATCGACCAGGCGCAGTTCCTCGGTAGGGGCTGGGCGCACGGTTTCACGCGGGATGGCCTCGGCCTTCTCGATGTTGGCGGCGTAGTCGGAGCTGTCGCTGAAGATCACGTCGTCTTCGCCGGACTCGGCCAGTACATGGAACTCGTGCGAGTAGCTGCCACCGATAGAGCCGGTGTCCGCCTGCACGGGACGGAAGTCCAGGCCCAGGCGGGTGAACACGTTGCTGTACGCCTGGTGCATGCGGTCGTAGGTTTCCTGCAGGGAAGCCTGGTCGGCATGGAACGAGTAGGCGTCCTTCATGATGAACTCGCGGCCGCGCATCAGGCCGAAGCGCGGGCGGATCTCGTCACGGAACTTGGTCTGGATCTGGTACATGTTGAGCGGCAGCTGTTTATAGCTGGACAGCTCGTTGCGGGCCAGGTCGGTGATGACTTCTTCGTGGGTCGGGCCGACGCAGAAGTCGCGCTGGTGGCGGTCCTTCAGGCGCAGCAGCTCGGGGCCGTACTGTTCCCAGCGGCCGGACTCCTGCCACAGTTCGGCGGGCTGGATGCTGGGCATCAGCACTTCCAGGGCGCCGGCGGCGTTCATTTCCTCACGCACCACGGCCTCGACCTTGCGCATCACCCGCAAGCCCATCGGCAGCCAGGTGTACAGGCCGGAGGCCAGTTTGCGGATCATGCCGGCACGCAGCATGAGCTGATGGCTGATGACCACTGCGTCGGCAGGGGTTTCTTTCTGGGTGGCGAGCAAATATTGACTGGTGCGCATGGTGAGCCGTGTCGATTGCCTAAGACATTGAAATGACCCCGCATTGTACGGGGGCGAAACGAAGGCGTACAGGATGCCCCAGGGCGTGACACTTGTCAGCCAAGAAAAAGCCCGGCGTTATTGCCGGGCTTTTTCAGGTGCGGGGCACTGCAAGCCAGGCTTACAGGATGCTCAGCGGGTACTCCACGATCAGGCGCAGTTCGTCGATCGATGGGGAATCGTAGTAAACGCCATCGGAAGAGCGGTAGGTGGCCTGACGTACGCGGAAGCTCAGGTCTTTCGCCGGGCCGCTCTGCAGTACGTACTTGATATCGACGTCGCGTTCCCATTCCTTGCCGTTGCTGGTGCCGGCGACGTTGGCGTCGGTACCGCGTACATAACGGGTCATGAAGGTCAGGCCCGGGATGCCGTATTCGGCGAAGTTCAGGTCGTAGCGAGCCTGCCAGGATTTCTCGTCTTCGGCGTTGAAGTCGGAACGGGCAATGGAGTTGGCCAGGAAGATGGTGCCGCCACCGTCGATGCCATAGCCATAGTCGCCGTCGCCGGTGACTTTCTGGTAGGCCAGGGTGAAGGTGTGTGCGCCGATGTTGTAAGCGCCCGACAGGCTGAACGCGCGGTTGTCCAGCTTGTCGCCGTCGAATGCGCGGTACTCGGCCGAGCCTTCGCTCTTGGTGTCATAAATGTTGAAGTCGAACACCAGGCCCTGCTTGTCGGAGATCGGCAGCGCCCAGTTGACGTTGGCGTAGTACTTGCGCCAGTAGTCTTCGACCTTCGAGTAGTACAGGCTGGTGCTGAGGTTGTCGGTGAAGGCGTAGGTACCACCGACCACGTTGGCTTCCTTCAGGCCGAAGCTGTCGCGGTTGGTCTGCTCCTGGGCGGTCAGGCTGGTGAAATGGCCAGCATGCAGGGTCAGGCCCTCGATCTCGTTGCTGGTGATCAGGGTGCCCTGAGCGATTTCTGGCAGCAGGCGGCTGTCGTCGGTAGCGAAGACCGGCAGTGCGGTGAACTGGTCACCCACTTTCAGCACGGTGTCGGAGATACGGAACTTAACCGCACCACCGCCCTTGGAGTAATCATCCTGCGAACGGCCGTCGGAGCCGGTCGGGAACAGGCCGGTACCGGCGCGGCCCTTGCCGCTGTCCAGTTTCAGGCCGAGCATGCCGATGGCATCGACACCCACACCCACGGTGCCCTGGGTGAAGCCGGACTCGAAGGTGCCGAGGAAGCCCAGGCCGGTTTCTTCGCGACGGCTCTGGCCGCCTTCGTTGTTACGGAAGTCACGGCTGAAGTACAGCATGCGGGTCTTGACGTTCAGCTTGCTGTCTTCGATGAAACCTTTGGACTCGTCCTGGGACGAGGCCACTGCCAACTGCGAGGTCCCTGCCGCAACGGCCAGGGCGATCATGCTCCACTTCATCACGCGCATCGTGATTTGCTCCTTTGGTTTTTAGGAAGAGTACCGCTGCGTCCAAGTCTTTTAGTTATATGGGGCAGCTCTTTCTTGTTATGTCGGCGAAAATGTATAGCACGCTGACTGTTGTTGGCGATATGGCTATAAACATCCTTTACGGAACTTTTTTACCATGTCGCTTCTGGCTATTTCCATGTCGCAAATCACGCCCCGGGTCATGGGCCGTACAACGCCAGCGCTGTTCCTGTCACCGTAATGAATCTGTAACTGACGATTCCGGTTGGGGAAACTCCCTGGTAACCAATGCCGCTGTTGTTATTTGTCGCGTACACCTGTCACTGCAGATGTCGTGCCGACTTGGCGTGAAAGGAATGCAACAAGCGTGCTCAAAATTCGCAACGCTTCATGAAATTTTCACAAAACCCGCTACCGGGGGTCGGAAAGTGCCGGAAACACGGGGGTGGGAGCCATCTGGCGGGGTGTCGCGGACGAGAATCATTGAAATTTGAAAAGCTGTCATGAAAGTCAATGTGTTACCGCAACTTGTTCATGCAGCGTCACTTGTGGGGTCGCAAGTGTGGTGCGAGGTGTACGGAGGGCCTCATTTTGGTGCGAAAAGTAGCGCTGTGTTACCGGGAATGTGCAAGGTATCCTTGCAGGCCTGTTTCCGCGTGAAGCGGGTTGGTTCTGCCTGAAGGAGATTTGCCGTGTTCGTCCTCGATTCGCGTTTGCAGCAGGATTCCCTGGTGCTGGGGGAGTTTGCGCTGTGCCAGTTGCTACTGAGCAAGGACGCCAACTATCCGTGGTTCATCCTGGTGCCCAAGCGCGCCGGCATCACCGAACTGTTCGAGCTCGATGCTGCGGAGCAGCAGCAGTTGTGGCAGGAAACCACGGGTCTGGCCGAAGCACTCAAGACCAGCTACAGCGCCGACAAGATGAACGTGGCTACCCTGGGCAATGTGGTGAGCCAGTTGCACATGCACGTGATCGTGCGCCAGCGCGACGACGCCGCCTGGCCGGCACCGGTGTGGGGCAAGTGCCCGGCGGTGACCTACACCGACGACCAGGTGCGAGCCATTCGCCAGCGCCTGCGCGGGCTGCAGCTTGCCGGCTACCAGGAGGCCTGAATGTCGCTTGAATTACGAGTGGTCGAGCTGGAAACCCGCCAGGCGTTCCAGGATGACACCATCCACGCGCTGAATGACGTGGTGGTCGAGCAGGGGCGGGTGATCGAACGGCTGCAGTTGCAGATGGCCGAGCTGATCAAGCGTTACGAAGAGATGGTTGGCCAGTACGGCAGCGAAGGGGACGAGGCGCCGCCGCCTCATTATTGATACCTTTCAGGGCCCTGTCGCCGGCAAGCCAGCTCTCATGGAGCTGCGCATGACTCATTGAATTAGCAGGGCCCCTGTGGGAGCGGCTTTAGCCGCGAACACCGGCGCAGCCGGTGCCATGACCGCGTTGGATTCTTCGCGGCTAAAGCCGCTCCCACAGGATGTGCGGACCGCTTGCGAATTCAGTTCGCTGCGCGACAGCGCAGCCCGAAGGGCTGGGCTGTCCCCCACAAGGGATGGTTTCTGCAAATGGAATCAGCGGCGGGTTACCGCAACCACATCCTCGGCCTGCAGGCCCTTGTCGCGGTGCATCACGGAAAACTCCACGCGCTGGCCTTCCACCAGGATACGGTGGCCTTCACCGCGAATGGCGCGAAAGTGCACGAAGATATCATCGCCCGAGTCACGGGAGATGAAGCCAAAGCCTTTGGATGTGTTGAACCACTTCACGGTACCGGTATCACGATTGCCGGCATCCTGCGCCGCGTGCTGGCTGGAGCGTGCCTTGCGCGGGCTGCGGGCAAAGCCCGCGGCCAGGTGCACGGCCACGGCCAGCGCCGCGCAGACCAGTGCGGCCAGGTTGCCCATTTCCGGGCGGGCCAGCAGCGTCAGGGTCTGCAGCACCACGGCCACCACCAGCAGGGCGCAGGCCAGGTGCTGCAGCTGCTGCCGCGCGCCGCGGTAGTACAGTGGCACGACCGGGGCTAGCACCAGGTTGAGCAGGCCGAGCAGGGCCAGGTAGACCGCGTCGGGTTGTTGCAGGAAAGGGGCCGCATCGGTTTTCAGGCTGGGTATGAGCGATAGCAGCAAGGCTGCCACGCCCGTCACCAGATGGACGATCTTGAACATGGGGTTGGCTCACAGTTGATAAGGCAGATCACAGGAAGAGCTGGCGGCACGGTGCGCATGAGGTGTAGAGCGCGAACACGTGACAGGCCAGCCTATGCACCCGGCAATGACAATCCGCACGGGTGGCACCATGCCTATTTAACAGTAAAGCCGCAGGCTACTCAAACCGCAGGCCTTGGCGGGCGATGTGTTACGCCATGTCACATGCGGCATGCATCAAGAGTTGCTACAGTGTTCGGCGCCCGCTTGGGTCTCAAGCCTTATGGAAAGGGGAACTTCATGGCAATCGATATCGGTATCAGTGAAGAAGATCGCAAGTCCATCGTCGATGGGCTGTCCCGCCTGTTGTCGGATACCTATGTGCTGTATCTGAAAACCCATAACTTTCACTGGAATGTCACCGGTCCGTCGTTCCGCACCCTGCACCTGATGTTCGAAGAGCAGTACAACGAGCTGGCGCTGGCGGTCGACTCGATCGCCGAGCGCATCCGCGCCCTGGGCTTCCCGGCACCGGGGTCCTATGCATTCTATGCGCGGCACTCCTCGATCAAGGAGGAGGAAGGGGTTCCGCCTGCGGACGAGATGATCCGCCAGTTGGTCCAGGGGCAGGAAGCCGTGGTGCGTACCGCACGCAGCATCTTCCCGGTGGTGGACAAGGTCAGTGACGAGCCGACCGCCGACCTGCTGACCCAGCGCATGCAGGTGCATGAAAAAACCGCCTGGATGCTGCGGGTGCTGCTCGACGGCAAGTAGATACCCTGCGCTGTACCCGCCCTTGTAGGAGCGGCCTTGTGTCGCGATGGGCTGCTCCCACAGGTCCTGCGCAATTTTGTGCAGGAAGATTTTGCCACTGCTTTAAGCTCGCCCATCAGCGCTTCATAGGCCACCTGGTACCTGTGACGAGGAAGTGTGGCGCATGATGCAAGCAAGCAAACGTGTGGCTGGCCAGGGGCGTTGGCCAGGTAAACAGTGCATCGACCCGTTCAAGGCGGATTTCGACATGTTGCAGACCCAGCCGGTGTCACGCTCGGTGCGGCTCAACGGTTTTTCCACCTGCCTGCGGCTGGAGGCCGTCTACTGGGGTATCCTGGAGCGCATCGCCGCGGCCAACCGCTGCTCGGTCAGCGCGGTGCTGTCCTATGTGGACCGCGAAGTGCACCTGCGCCAGGGTGGGGTGCGCAACTTCAGCGGCCTGATCCGGGTGATCTGCGTCGCCTGGCTGCAGGACCCGCCAACTGTGCGCTGATCGCCTGGCGGGCTGCGCAGTGCTTGCTAACCATATATAATCCCGCTTTTTGCTGCCCCCCGGCAGCCAGCGTTGTGGTTGACGAGAGACACCCATGCCCCTTTATGACTATCAATGTGCATCCTGCGAGCACCGCATGGAAGTGCTGCAGAAGATCAGCGCCGCGCCGCTGACCGATTGCCCGGCCTGCCAGGCGCCGGCGCTGAAGAAGCTGCTGTCGGTGCCAGGCTTCCGCCTGAGCGGTAATGGTTGGTACGAAACCGACTTCAAGACCGGGGCGAAAAAGAATCTGGCAGGCGGCGACAAGGCCGACTGAGTTGAATGCTGTGACCGGGTCTTGCAGTATTAGCCCTCCGGGCGGCCAAGGCCTCCACCGAATACACGAATCACGAGAAGCGAAACCACCATCATGATGCGCAGCCATTATTGCGGCCAACTGAACGAGAGCCTGGACGGCCAGGAAGTCACCCTTTGCGGCTGGGTCCATCGTCGCCGCGACCACGGCGGGGTGATCTTCCTCGACATCCGTGACCGCGAAGGCATGGCCCAGGTCGTGTTCGACCCGGATCGCGCCGAAACCTTCGCCGCTGCCGATCGCGTGCGCAGCGAATACGTCGTGCAGATCACCGGCAAGGTCCGCAAGCGCCCTGAAGGTGCGGTAAATGCCAACATGGCCTCCGGCGCCATCGAGATCCTCGGCTACCAGCTGAACGTGCTCAACGAAGCGGAAACCCCGCCGTTCCCGCTGAATGAATACTCCGACGTCGGCGAGGAAACCCGCCTGCGCTACCGTTTCATCGACCTGCGTCGCCCGGAAATGGCCGACAAGCTGCGCCTGCGCTCGCGCATCACCAGCAGCATTCGTCGCTTCCTCGACGAAAACGGCTTCCTCGACGTCGAAACGCCGATCCTGACCCGTGCCACCCCGGAAGGCGCGCGCGACTACCTGGTGCCCAGCCGTACCCACGCCGGTAGCTTCTTCGCCCTGCCGCAGTCGCCACAGCTGTTCAAGCAGCTGCTGATGGTCGCCGGCTTCGACCGCTACTACCAGATCGCCAAGTGCTTCCGTGACGAAGACCTGCGTGCAGACCGCCAGCCGGAATTCACCCAGATCGACATCGAGACCAGCTTCCTCGATGAAAGCGAGATCATGGGCCTGACCGAGAGCATGATCCGCAAGCTGTTCAAGGAAGTGCTGGATCTGGAATTCGGTGAATTCCCGCACATGACCTTTGAAGAGGCCATGCGCCGCTACGGCTCCGACAAGCCGGACCTGCGTATTCCGCTGGAACTGGTCGACGTTGCCGACCAGCTCAAGGACGTCGACTTCAAGGTGTTCGCCGGCCCGGCCAACGATCCGAAGTGCCGCGTTACCGCCCTGCGCCTGCCGGGCGGTGCCAGCATGCCACGCAGCAAGATCGACGAGTACACCAAGTTCGTCGGCATCTACGGTGCCAAGGGCCTGGCCTACATCAAGGTCAACGAGCGTGCCAAGGGCGTCGAAGGCCTGCAGTCGCCGATCGTCAAGAACATCCCCGAGGCCAACCTCAACACCATCCTCGACCGCGTTGGCGCCGTTGACGGTGACATCGTGTTCTTCGGTGCCGACAAGTTCAAGGTGGTCAGCGAAGCCTTGGGCGCGCTGCGTATCCGCCTGGGCCATGACTTCGAGTTGCTGACCTGCGAGTGGGCGCCGATGTGGGTGGTCGACTTCCCGATGTTCGAAGAGAACGAGGACGGCAGCTTCACCGCGCTGCACCACCCGTTCACCGCGCCGAAGTGCACCCCGGAAGAGCTCGAGGCCAACCCGGCCGCGGCCCTGTCCCGTGCCTACGACATGGTTCTGAACGGTACCGAGCTGGGTGGCGGTTCGATCCGTATCCACCGTAAAGAGATGCAACAGGCCGTGTTCCGCCTGCTGGGCATCGAAGCGGCGGAACAGGAAGAGAAGTTCGGCTTCCTGCTCGACGCCCTGAAGTTCGGTGCACCGCCTCACGGTGGTCTGGCCTTTGGCCTGGACCGTCTGGTCATGCTGATGACCGGCGCCCAGTCGATCCGTGAAGTGATCGCCTTCCCGAAAACCCAGAGCGCCGCGTGCGTCATGACCCAGGCTCCTGGCATGGTCGACGCCAAGGCCCTGCGCGAGCTGCACATCCGACTGCGCGAACAGACCAAGGTCGAGTAAGCAGTCCCCGGGCGCATCCACATGGATGCGCCTTTGCGTTTCGGCGCAGGCAATTTCCCGTCCCGCCCCGTACAGGGGCGGGGCTGTTTGTGATTCAAAGGATTCGGAGTCGTTATGGCTGGTCATTCCAAGTGGGCGAACATCAAGCACCGCAAAGAGCGCCAGGATGCCAAAAGAGGCAAGATCTTCACCAAGTGGATCCGTGAGCTGACGGTCGCCGCCAAGCAGGGCGGTGCTGACCCGGCATCCAACCCGCGCCTGCGCCTGGCGTTGGACAAGGCCTTGGGCGCCAACATGAGCCGCGACATCATCGATCGTGCCGTGGCCCGTGGTGCCGGCACCAACGAAAGCGATAACGTCGAAGAGCTCAGCTACGAAGGTTACGGTCCGGGTGGCGTGGCGATCATGGTCGAGGCCATGACCGACAATCGCAACCGTACCGCCGCTGCGGTACGTCACGCCTTCACCAAGTGTGGTGGCAACCTGGGTACCGACGGTTCGGTGGCCTACCTGTTCGAGCGCAAGGGGCAGATCAGCTTTGCCCCGGGCGTGGAAGAAGACGCGTTGATGGAAGCGGCGATGGAAGCCGATGCCGATGACGTGGTGGCCAACGACGACGGCTCGTTCGACGTGTTCACCTCGTTCAACAGCTTCTACGCCGTGCGCAATGCCCTGGAAGAGGCTGGCTTCAAGGCCGCTGACGCGGAAATCGTCATGCAGCCGACCACCAGCGCCGAACTCGACCAGGACGGTGCCGAGAAAGTACTCAAGCTGATCGACATGCTCGAAGACCTGGATGACGTGCAGAACGTCTACTCCAATGCCCAGATTTCCGACGAGATCATGGAAAACCTCGGCTAAGGTGTCCTGGCTATCCATGCCAGTTCTTCAAGTTTGTCAGCGCCTGTACCGGCCCTTTCGCGGGTAAACCCGCTCCCACAGGTACTGCACCACATTCAGAGTCGGTGCAGTACCTGTGGGAGCGGGTTTACACGTGAAAGGGCCGGTACAGTTTGCAGAGATGCATCAATTTTTTGACAGGCACTATGACTCTGATTCTTGGTATCGACCCCGGCTCGCGCATCACCGGATATGGCGTGGTACGCCAGACCGCCCGTGGTTGCGAATACGTGGCGTCGGGCTGCATTCGCACCGGCAGCGGCGAGCTGCACGAGCGGCTGCAGATCGTCTTTCGTGGCGTGGGTGAAATCATCGCCCAGCACGGCCCGGTAACCATGGGCATCGAGCGAGTGTTCATGGCCCGCAACGCCGACTCGGCGCTCAAGCTCGGCCAGGCCCGTGGTGCGGCCATCGTCGCCGCCGCCGAAGCCGGCCTGGAAATCGCCGAATACAGCGCCACCCAGGTCAAGCAGGCGGTAGCCGGTACCGGAGGGGCCAACAAGGAGCAGGTGATGATGATGGTCATGCACCTGCTGAAACTGACGCAGAAGCCGCAGATCGACGCCTCCGACGCCCTGGCCATCGCCTTGTGCCACGCCCATACCCGCTCCAGCCTGGTGCCGCATGGCCTGGCCACGGCGCGGCGGCGCGGAGGGCGCTTGCGTCTGTAGGCGCTTCATGCGCTGATACATATTTTGTTCGGGTGATGCGTTCACCCGCTGCATTTGCTGATAGGGTTGAGCGGTCTTTGACCGGCTCCCCGAGAGGAAGGATCGGAACGTGATTGGACGTTTGCGCGGCACCCTGGCGGAAAAACAGCCGCCGCACCTGATTATCGACGTCAACGGCGTGGGTTACGAACTGGAAGTTCCCATGACCACGCTGTACCGTCTGCCCAAGGTGGGCGAACCCGTAACCGTGCACACCCACCTGGTGGTGCGCGAGGACGCTCACCTGCTCTACGGTTTTGCCGAAAAGCGCGAGCGCGAGCTGTTCCGCGAGCTCATCCGCCTGAACGGCGTAGGGCCGAAGCTGGCCCTGGCGCTGATGTCCGGGCTGGAAGTGGACGAGTTGGTGCGCTGCGTGCAGGCCCAGGACACCTCGGCCCTGGTGCGCGTGCCCGGTGTCGGCAAGAAGACCGCCGAACGCCTGCTGGTAGAGCTCAAGGACCGCTTCAAGGCTTGGGAAACTTCCCCGGCCATGTTCACCCTGGTCTCCGACGGGCCGCTGCCGGTCGCCAGCGCATCCACAGCCGAAGCTGACGCAGTCAGCGCCCTGGTTTCGCTCGGCTACAAGCCGCAGGAAGCCAGCAAGGCGATCGCCGCGATCAAGGACAAGGCCGGCCTGAGCAGTGAAGAACTGATCCGCCGCAGCCTGAAAGGGATGATTACCAAGTGATCGAAGCCGACCGCCTGATCGCCGCCAGTGGCCGCGACCGTGAGGAAGTCCAGGACCGTGCGATCCGCCCGCTGCGGCTGGACGAGTACATCGGCCAACCGGTGGTGCGCGAGCAGATGGCGCTGTTCATCCAGGCCGCCCGTGGCCGCAGCGAATCGCTCGACCATACGCTGATCTTCGGCCCGCCCGGCCTTGGCAAGACCACCCTGGCCAACATCATCGCCCATGAAATGGGCGTGTCGGTCAAAAGTACCTCGGGGCCGATTCTCGAGCGCCCGGGCGACCTCGCGGCCATGCTGACCAATCTCGAACCGCATGACGTGCTGTTCATCGACGAGATCCACCGGCTGTCACCGGTCGTCGAAGAGGTGCTGTACCCGGCGATGGAGGACTTCCAGCTCGACATCATGATCGGCGAAGGGCCTGCGGCCCGTTCTATCAAGCTCGACCTGCCGCCATTCACCCTGGTCGGTGCCACCACCCGTGCCGGCATGCTCACCAACCCGCTACGGGACCGCTTCGGTATCGTCCAGCGCCTGGAGTTCTACAGCGACAAGGACCTGGCCACCATCGTCAGCCGTTCGGCCGGCATCCTCGGCCTGGCCATCGAAGACCAGGGGGCCTACGAGATCGCCCGCCGGGCCCGCGGCACGCCACGTATCGCCAACCGCCTGCTGCGCCGCGTGCGCGACTACGCCGAGGTGCGCGGCAAGGGCCAGATCACCAAGGCCGTGGCCGACATGGCGCTCAATCTGCTGGATGTCGACGAGCGCGGTTTCGACCACTCCGACCGCCGCCTGCTGCTGACCATGATCGAGAAGTTCGACGGTGGCCCGGTCGGCGTGGACAACCTGGCGGCAGCCATCAGCGAAGAGCGTCACACCATCGAGGACGTGCTCGAGCCGTACCTCATCCAGCAAGGCTACATCATGCGCACGCCGCGCGGCCGCGTGGTCACCCGGCATGCCTACCTGCATTTTGGCCTGAACGTACCCGGGCGCCTGGGGGAGGGTGGGGATTTTTCCGAAACGGGCGATGAGTGACAGATCGAAAGCAGCTTTTCGTGGTCCTACCGCTGGCATGCCGAGGGTGCGCTGGCAATAAGACATAAATGAAGAAAAAACAGTTGCCACAGCGGATTGGCAAGCTGAGGAGTAAGCACTAGAGTATGCGCGCGCAAAATGGCCTGGAACCGTTCGCACACCGTTGTCGTGTCTATTACGAGGATACCGATGCCGGTGGTGTGGTGTATTACGTCAATTACCTGAAATTCATGGAGCGCGCGCGTACCGAGCGGCTGCGGCACCTGGGCTTTTCCCAGGCGCAACTGGCCGAAGACAATCTGCTGTTCGTGGTCCACTCCAGCGAAGCGCGCTATCACGCGCCGGCGCGGCTGGACGACGAGCTTCGGGTTACCGCGCAAGTACTTGAACTCAATCGCGCCAGCCTGCGCTTCGTGCAGCAGGTCTGGCGGGAAAAGGATGAAACGCTGCTCTGCGAAGGGCAGTTCCTGGTGGCCGCCGTGCGCGCCGACACTTTCAAACCCCGAGCCATACCCCCGGAGCTGCGCGACGCCTTTGCGGCGGACGGCTCGGGTACTCAATCGAATGCAGGAGAATAAGCGTGGAAGCTAACGTCGTCGACCATACCTCCATGTGGAGTCTGGTCAGCAATGCCAGCGTGTTGGTACAGCTGGTAATGCTGATCCTGGTGGCCGCCTCGGTCACCTCATGGATCATGATCTTCCAGCGCAGCACCATGCTGCGCGCCGGTCGTCGTGCGCTGGATGCCTTCGAGGAGCGCTTCTGGTCGGGCATCGACCTGTCCAAGCTGTACCGACAGGCAGGCAGCAACCCGGACCCGGACTCCGGGGTCGAGCAGGTCTTCCGTGCCGGCTTCAAGGAATTCTCGCGCCTGCGTCAGCAGCCGGGCGTCGACCCGGACGCAGTCATGGAGGGTGTTGCCCGTGCCATGCGCGTAGCCATCTCGCGCGAGGAAGAAAAGCTCGAGCAGAGCCTGCCGTTCCTGGCCACCGTCGGTTCGACCAGCCCGTACATCGGCCTGTTCGGTACCGTATGGGGCATCATGAACTCCTTCCGCGGCCTGGCCAGCGCCCAGCAGGCTACCCTGGCCACGGTTGCCCCGGGTATCGCCGAAGCGCTGATCGCCACTGCCATCGGCCTGTTCGCGGCAATCCCGGCGGTCATCGCCTACAACCGCTTCTCGGCCCGCAGCGAAGTGCTGATCGGCCGTTACTACACCTTCGCCGACGAGTTCCAGGCGATCCTGCACCGCAAAGTGCACACCAGCGAAGAGTAATCAGGTAGAAGCCCATGGCCCGAGTTCGCCACAAACGCAAGCCCGTCGCCGAGATGAACGTGGTGCCCTACATCGACGTGATGCTGGTACTGCTGGTCATCTTCATGGTGACGGCGCCCATGCTCAACCAGGGCGTGAAGGTAGACCTGCCCAAGGTTTCCAGTGAAGCCTTGCCGCAGGACAACAACGTCCAGATCCTCACCATCTCCATCAAGGCCGACAAGACCTACTACTGGAACCTCGGCAGCGAAGTCGATACCGACAAGCAGATGGACAAGGCCATGACCTTGCCTGCCATGACCGACGCGGTGACCAAGATCATCGCTGCCGGCCGTGACCAGGGCAAGCAGACCCAGGTGTTCATTCGTGGCGACAAGGCTGTCGACTATGGCGCGGTCATGGGTGCCATGGGCGGGTTGCAGAAGGCCGGTGTCGGTAACGTTGGCCTGATTACCGAGGCGCCCTGATGCAACAGCGAGAGCCATCCGCCTCGGAAAGCTACTTCTGGCCCAGTGTCTGGGCCATCGGCCTGCATGTGCTGGTGTTCGCCCTGCTGTTCGTCAGTTTTGCCATGACGCCTGAGCTGCCACCATCCAAGCCGATCGTCCAGGCTACCCTGTACCAGCTCAAGTCCAAGAGCCAGGCAACCACCCAGACCAATCAGAAGATTGCGGGGGAAGCGAAGAAAACCGCTTCGCGTCAGACCGAGGTCGAGCAGCTGGAACAGAAGAAGGTCGAGCAGGAGGCCGTGAAGGCCGCGGAACAAAAGAAAGCCGACGCTGCTCAAAAGGCCGAAGAGGCCCGCGAGGCCGCCGAAGCCAAGAAAGCCGAGGCAGCTGCTGAAGCCGCCAAGGCCGCCGAGGCCAAGAAAGCAGCCGAAGCCAAGAAGGCCGAAGAGGCGAAGAAGGCTGCCGAGAAGCAGCAGGCCGACATCGCCAAGAAGAAGGCCGAGGAAGAAGCCAAGAAAAAAGCCGAGGAAGAGGCCAAGAAAGAGGCCGCTGAAGAGGCGAAGAAACAAGCCGCCGAGGATGCCAAGAAAAAGGCAGCCGAAGAGGCCAAGAAGAAAGCCGCCGAGGACGCCAAGAAGAAAGCAGCGGCCGAGGAAGCGAAGAAGAAGGCAGCTGAAGAGGCCAAGAAAAAGGCCGCTGCAGATGCCCAGAAGAAAAAGGCACAGGAAGCGGCCCGCAAGGCGGCGGAAGACAAGAAAGCCCAGGCCCTGGCCGAGCTGTTGTCCGACACCACCGAACGGCAGCAGGCGCTGGCCGACGAGCAGGGTGACCAGGTGGCCGGCGACTTCGACGACCTCATACGCTTGCGCGCGGCCGAGGGCTGGGCGCGTCCGCCTTCCGCGCGCAAGGGCATGACGGTGGTCCTGCAGATCAACATGTTGCCGGACGGTACCATCACCAACGTCAGCGTGGCCCGGTCCAGTGGTGACGGCCCGTACGACAGTTCGGCGGTGGCTGCGGTGAAGAACATTGGTCGTTTGACCGAGATGCAGGGTATGAAGCCGAGCGATTTCAACCAATATCGTTCGTTCAAGATGACATTTACACCTGAGGATCTAGCGTTGTGATTAAACGTCTGAGAGGACTGCTGGTCATGCTCTGCTGCGTGGCAGGCATGGCCGTTGCAGAGGAAAAGAACATCCTGGTCACCAGCGGCAGCGATCGGGCTACGCCCATCGCGGTAGTGCCGTTTGGTCTGCAGGGCGGCAGCGTGCTGCCGGAAGACATGGCCGATATCATCGGCAACGACCTGCGCAACTCCGGCTACTACTCGCCGATTCCGCGGCAGAACATGATCAGCCAGCCGTCGCAGGCCAGCGAAGTGATCTTCCGTGACTGGAAAGCGCTGGGCGCGCAGTACGTGATGGTCGGCAGCATCGTGCCGTCGGGCGGTCGCCTGCAGGTGCAGTACGCACTGTTCAACGTCGCCACCGAGCAGCAAGTGCTGACCGGCAGCGTGGCGGGCAGCGTCGATCAGCTGCGCGACATGGCGCACTACATTTCCGACCAGTCGTTCGAGAAGCTCACCGGCATCAAGGGGGCGTTCTCCACCCGCATGCTGTACGTGACGGCCGAGCGCTTCTCTACCAACAACACCCGCTATACCCTGCAGCGCTCGGACTACGACGGTGCACGTGCGGTCACCCTGCTGCAATCGCGTGAACCGATCCTGTCGCCACGCTTTGCGCCGGATGGCAAGCGTATCGCCTATGTCTCCTTCGAGCAGAAGCGCCCACGCATCTTTGTCCAGCACATCGATACCGGTCGCCGTGAGCAGGTCACCAACTTCGAAGGCCTGAACGGCGCGCCAGCCTGGTCGCCGGACGGCTCGCGCCTGGCGTTCGTGCTGTCGAAGGACGGCAACCCGGACATCTACGTGATGAACGTGGCTTCGCGCCAGATCACCCGCGTCACCGCTGGCCCAGGCATCAACACCGAGCCGTTCTGGGGCAAGGATGGCAACACCCTTTACTTCACCTCCGATCGTGGCGGCAAGCCGCAAATCTATAAGCAGTCGATCGGTGGCGGTGGTGCCGAGCGTGTAACTTTCGTGGGTAACTACAACGCCAACCCGAAACTGTCGGCGGACGAAAAGACCCTGGTGATGATCCATCGCCAGCAGGGCTTCACCAACTTCAAAGTTGCGGCCCAGGATTTGCAACGCGGAAGTGTAAAGATTCTCTCGGAAACGAGTCTTGATGAGTCTCCCACTGTTGCGCCAAACGGCACCATGCTAATCTACGCCACCCGCCAGCAGGGCCGGGGAGTCTTGATGCTCGTGTCGCTTAATGGCCGCGTGAGGCTCCCACTTCCTACCGCTCAAGGCGAAGTCAGAGAACCGTCCTGGTCCCCTTACCTGAACTGATTGCGGCGTAATAATTTTTTGCTTAACACACTGGGGTTTCATTAGGAGTTTCACGATGGAAATGCTGAAGTTTGGTAAATTTGCTGCGCTGGCTCTGGCCATGGCCGTAGCTGTAGGTTGCTCCTCGAAGGGCGGTGACAACGCAGGCGAAGGCGCTGCTGTAGATCCGAACGCTGGCTACGGTGCCAACGCTGGCGCTGTTGACGGCTCCCTGAGCGAAGAAGCTGCCCTGCGCGCAATCACCACCTTCTACTTCGAATACGACAGCTCGGACCTGAAGCCAGAAGCCATGCGCGCTCTGGACGTTCACGCCAAGGACCTGAAAGCCAACGGCAACCGCGTTGTCCTGGAAGGCAACACCGACGAGCGCGGCACCCGCGAGTACAACATGGCTCTGGGTGAGCGTCGTGCCAAGGCCGTTCAGCGCTACCTGGTTCTGCAGGGCGTTTCCCCTGCTCAGCTGGAACTGGTCTCCTACGGTGAAGAGCGTCCGGTTGCCACTGGCAACGACGAGCAGTCCTGGGCTCAGAACCGTCGCGTAGAACTGCGTAAGTAAGTTCTTATGCGTATGTGCCGTCGTGTAGTAACCGTCCTCGCACTCAGCCTGCCGCTCGCGGCCTGGGCTGAGGTTCCTGTAGTTGATGACAACGCAGGCAGCTATCCGCCTGCGGGTTATGGCACGAGCGGCGCCTATGCCGGGTCAGGGGCTTCGGCCCCTGCCTCTGCACAGGGCCAGCTGTTCATGCAGCTGCAACAGATGCAGGATCAGCTTTCCCGCCAGCAAGGCATCATCGAAGAGCTGCAGAACGATGTGTCGCGCATGAAGCAGGAAAACCTGGAGCGTTACCAGGACCTGGACCGTCGCATCAACAGTGGCGCCGCACCTGCCGCGACCCCTGACAATTCCTCCGGTGGTGGTGCATCCAGTACCTCCCCCGATGCAGCAGCAGGCGCTGCTGCGCAACAACCGGCCGCCAGTAGCGAGCCCGGTGATCCGGCGAAAGAAAAGCTCTACTACGATGCCGCTTTCGACTTGATCAAGCAGAAAGACTTCGACAAGGCCAGCCAGGCGTTCAACGCCTTCCTGCGCAAGTACCCCAACAGCCAGTATGCCGGCAATGCCCAGTACTGGCTGGGTGAGGTGAACCTGGCCAAGGGCGACCTGCCAGCCGCCAGCCAGGCCTTCGCCCAGGTCAGCCAGAAGTATCCGAAGCACAGCAAGGTGCCGGATTCGCTGTACAAGCTGGCCGACGTTGAGCGCCGCATGGGCCACACCGACAAGGTCAAGGGTATCCTGCAACAGGTCATCACCCAGTACCCGGGCACCTCGGCCGCGCAACTGGCCCAGCGTGACCTGCAGAAGCTCTAAGCAGTAACGTTTGAAAGAAACCCGCGCCTGTCGCGGGTGTTTTCGTTAGAATCATTGCCCTTTTTTCGTAAACACGCTGCTTCGGATAACGCTATGTCGAGTCCGCGACAGTGCCTGACGGAGGCGGGCAGCCTGTTTAGCTGTCACGCCCGTGGCGACCATGCAAGACACATTACGCATCACCGAAGTCTTTTACTCTTTGCAGGGTGAAACGCGAACGGCTGGGCTGCCCACGGTATTCGTGCGCCTCACCGGTTGCCCCCTGCGCTGCCAATACTGCGACAGTGCCTATGCCTTCAGTGGCGGAACCCTTCGCACCCTCGATTCGATCCTTGAGCAGGTCGCCGGCTACAAGCCGCGTTATGTCTGCGTTACCGGTGGCGAGCCATTGGCCCAGCCCAACGCCTTGCCGCTGTTGCAGCGCCTGTGTGACGCCGGTTACGAGGTGTCGCTGGAAACCAGCGGCGCGCTGGATATTGCCGGCACCGACACCCGCGTCAGCCGCGTGGTCGACCTGAAGACCCCTGGTTCCGAAGAGTCGCACCGTAACCGCTACGAGAACATCGAGCTGTTGACCCGCAACGACCAGGTCAAGTTCGTCATCTGTTCCCGTGAGGACTACGACTGGGCGGTCTCCAAGCTGATCCAGTACAACCTGGCCGAGCGTGCCGGCGAGGTGTTGTTCTCGCCCAGCCACCACCAAGTAAACGCCAGTGACCTGGCGGACTGGATCGTCGCCGACAACCTGCCCGTACGCTTCCAGTTGCAGTTGCACAAGCTGCTGTGGAACGACGAACCCGGACGTTGATTGAGGAGCAAGCACACATGACCGACAAACGCGCAGTAATCCTGTTGTCCGGCGGCCTGGACTCGGCCACCGTGGTTGCCATGGCCAAGGCCGAAGGCTACAGCTGCTACACCATGAGTTTCGACTACGGCCAGCGCCACCGCGCCGAACTGAACGCCGCCGCCCGCGTTGCCCGTGACCTGGGCGTGGTCGAGCACAAGGTGATTGGCCTGAACCTGAACGGTATCGGTGGCTCGGCATTGACCGACAGCAGCATCGACGTGCCTGAAACCCCGGGTGAAGGCATCCCGGTCACCTACGTGCCGGCGCGCAACACCGTGTTCCTGTCCTTGGCCCTGGGCTGGGCAGAAGTACTGGAAGCCCGCGACATCTTCATTGGCGTCAACGCCGTGGATTACTCCGGCTACCCCGATTGCCGCCCCGAGTTCGTCGAAGCCTTCGAGCGCATGGCCAACCTGGCGACCAAGGCCGGTGTCGAAGGGCAGGGCTTCCGTATCCAGGCGCCGCTGCAGAACATGAGCAAGGCGCAGATCGTACAGGCCGGCATGGCCCGCGGCGTGGACTACAGCCTGACTGTTTCCTGCTATCAGGCCGACGATGACGGCCGTGCCTGCGGCAAATGCGACAGCTGCCGCCTGCGTGCCGACGGCTTCAAGGCAGCCGGTGTCGCAGACCCGACGCGATATTTTTGAAAAAACTTTGATGGGGTATTGATTTCCCGTTAGAAATCAGTATTATACGCGCCATCCAACGGGTCGTTAGCTCAGTTGGTAGAGCAGTTGGCTTTTAACCAATTGGTCGTAGGTTCGAATCCTACACGACCCACCATATCTAGTACGTCAAAGCCCGCTACCGGCAACGGTGGCGGGCTTTTTCGTTTTCTCGGTGTGCGCAATCGCCTGTAGGAGCGGCCCTGCAGGCTTCAGATAGCTTATTCAGCCCACTCCGGATCCCCGGTAAACACCACCGTCAGCCAACGGTCCGGCCCTTCACCACCCACGGCATCACCGATCTCGTTACGCCACGCATCCCATTCATCGATGGTTTTCGCGGCCATGGCCTTCGGCACGATGAAATACAGCTCGATCTCCCGCGAGCGCCCGACCTTGGCCACATAGGCGCGGTACGACTGCAACCCATGGCGTGCGACGAAGGTTTTGGCGACCTCATCCACATGCAGCTTGAGGTCACCAGGAGTCACCAGGAAAATTTCCGAAAGGGCCTGGCGCACAACCGACATCGGCAACGGCACAATCACCAGGCAGACCAGCGCCAGCACCGCCGGGTCGATGTACGGTGAAACCCATTCCAGCGAGGTACCCTGCACTGCATAGCCAAAGCAGAAGGCGATCAGCAGCGCGGCGGTGATGCTGGCCGACATCACCCAGCCCTTGACGTCCATACGCACGAAATCCGAGCCCAGCTTGCGGTTGGCGCGGGCCTCGACAATGGCGATGGTCACGCAGGCGATCACGGTCAGCATCGCGTAGACCATGGCGATGCCGAACTCCAGGTGGCGCCCGCCTTGCAGCAGGCTGCTGATGGCGTTGATCAGCGCATAGATGGCCACACTGCTGAGCAGGATGCCGTTGAGCGCCAGCACCATCGGCTCCAGGTGCCAGAAGCCCATGGTGAAGCGCTCGCGCAGCTTGCGCGACATCTGCGCGCTGGTGGTATGCGAGGTAATCAGTTTGACCACCACCAGCGACAGCCCGCTCATGCTGGCATCGACCAGCGAATAGACGCCGTCGAACACGATGGAGAACGAGCCGGAGGCCAGGCCGAAGGCGATGCCGATGATGGCGATGAACAGGGTCACGGCAATCGAGGTGCGTAACAGGCCCTGTTCGCTGGTGATGTCGAAGAAGGTGGATCTGGTTGCGGTTTGCATGAAATGTGCTCTAGAAGAAACGGTGATGCTGTATTGCCTGTCAGGGCCTCTTCGCGGGTGAACCCGCTCCCACAGGTTGGCGTTGCCTTCGAGATCGGCGCAAAACCCTGTGGGAGCGGGTTCACCCGCGAAGAAGGCGCACTGGCCCTGACAGGTTAGACGCGGAACTGCTCCATCAGCGCCTGCTGCTGGTTGGCCAGCCGGTTCAGGGCCTGGCTGATGCGCGCGGATTCGTCGGCCTGGCCTGCCAGCGATTCGGTCACATCGCGAATGCCGGCCACATTGCGGTTCACCTCTTCGGCTACCGCGCTCTGCTCTTCGGCCGCCGAGGCAATCTGCAGGTTCATGTCGCTGATTACTGCCACTGCCTCGCCAATACGTTGTAGCGCCGGCAGCGCCTGCTCCATGCGCGCGGCGCTGTCCTGCGCCTGGCGCTGGCCTTCGTGCATGGCGCCCACCACATCCTGGGTGCCTTGCTGCAAGCCCTCGATGACCTGGCGAATTTCCTCCACCGATGTCTGTGTGCGCTGGGCCAGGCCACGCACCTCATCGGCCACGACCGCAAAACCACGCCCGGCTTCGCCTGCGCGGGCGGCTTCGATGGCGGCGTTGAGCGCCAGCAGGTTGGTTTGCTCGGCAATGGTGCGGATCACCTCCAGCACCGAACCGATCTGCCCGCTGCGGCCTTCCAGCGCCCGGGCTTCGCCCATGGCGGCGTTCATGCCGGCAGTCAGGCGGTCGATGCCCTCGCGGGTACTGTCGATCAGTTGCAGGCCTTCGCGGCTGGCCTGGTCGGCAGCGCGTGCGGCCTGGGCCGCCTGCGAGGCGTTATGGGCGACATCCAGGGCGGTGGCGCTCATCTCGTTGGCGGCGGTGGCCACCTGTTCGATTTCACGGTGCTGTTGCTGCATGCCATTGCTCGTCTGGCTGGCGATGGCTGCCGACTGGTCCGCAGTACCGCGGGCTTCCTGCAGTGACCCCTTCACTTGGGCGATGACCGGCTGCAGCTTGTCGAGAAAGCGGTTGAACCAGCCGGTGAGCTGGCCCAGTTCGTCCTGACGGGCATAGTCCAGGCGGCGGGTGAGGTCGCCTTCGCCGCTGGCGATGTCTTCCAGGCGCGCTGCCACGGCCAAGATTGGCCGGGTCACGCCGCGCGCGGTCAGCCACACCAGCAGCAAGCCAGCTACCGCAGCACCCAGGCCGACCAGCAGGCTGCTGAGGTTGGCGCTGTGGTTGTGCGTGTCCAGGCGCTGGTTGAGGGCCATGGCAGGCGCCTGCAGCACGCTTTCCGGCAACTCCAGCAATACCTGCCAGGGGGCGGCATCAGGGATTGGTGTGAACGGGTGGGCAACACGCAGCAGGCCGTCGGCTACCGCCTTGTCCATAGGCTCGCCGAGCTTGCTGTCATCGCGGCTGTTGCCGGCCAGCAGGCCGGACGCGCTGGCGATGCTGACCTGGCCCTGGCCATCGAACAGTTCCCGGCGGCCGTCCAGGCTCAACTGCTGCAGGTTGGCCAGGCCGATGTCCAGGCCGACCACGCCGACCACCTTGCCATGCTCCAGCAGCGGCAGGGCGATGCTGGTCATCAGCACCTGGCGGCCATTCACCTCGTCGAGGTATGGCTCGAGCATGCAGGTTCTGGCGGTGTCCTGCGGGCAGGTCAGCCAGCGGTTCCTTGCTGCGCCGTTGCTGCCGATGCTGGTGTCACCGAGCATCGATTCGGGCATGGCTTCAAGTTCCAGGGTGCCGGGGCGGGGTTGTGACCAGTACAGTGAGAAGCGTCCGCTCTCATTGCTGCCCATGGCATCCTGGCCGAGGTACTGGCTGTCCTGGCCCAGGGCGTTGGGCTGGAATACCAGGTACAGGCCGATTACATCCGGGTTGCCGGCCAGGCTGGCGCGGGCCTGGCGCGTCAGCTCCGCGCGCAGGTCGCTGCCGCCATGGGCCTTGAGTACCTGCACCAGGCGGGCAAAGCCATTGCCGTACTGGTAGGCGTCCATGAAATAGCGCTGAATGCGCAGGGCCTGGGTTTCGGCATGGGCCTGCAGGCGCAGGCGTGCACTGCTGTCGAGCATTTCGGTGTTGGCCTGGTTGACCAGGGCTGCGCTGCGCCGCGCCTGGGCCAGCGACGTGGTCACCAGCAAGGCGACGATGGCTAGCAGGCACAGGCCGGCGAGCAGGGTGATCTTCCACTGGATGGAGAGGCGACGCAGCGGCATGAGGGCTTTCCTTTTCGAACAAATACAACGCCCGCGATCAGGCGCGGGCGTTGCCGGCAACGTGGGTCATTCAGCGATGTAGTTGGGCGGGGAATCCCTGAAGGCTTTGGTCAGCCAGGCCAGGTACAGCAGGCCGAGCAGTGCCCAGACGCCACCGAACAACAGCGAATGCGCGTTCAGGTCCAGCCACAGCGAGACGATGATGCAGAAGCCGATGGTGGGCGCCACCAGGTACGTCAGCTGGTTGGCCAAGCCCTGGCGCATGCCTTCGCGCAGGTAGCAGTGGTTGATCACCGACAGGTTGACGAAGCTGAATGCGACCAGCGCGCCAAAGTTGATGATCGAGGTGGCAGTGACCAGGTCGAAGAAGATCGCTGACAGCGAAATCACCCCCACCACCGCGATGTTCAGCACCGGTGTCTTGTAGCGAGAGTGCAGGCGGGCGAACAGGCTGGCCGGGATCACGTTGTCGCGGCCCATCACGTACAGCAGGCGCGACACGCTGGTCTGCGAGGCCAGGCCCGAGGCGATGGTGTTGATCACGGTGCAGGCGATGAAAATCGACTGGAACAGCTTGCCGCCGACGTACAGGGCGATTTCCGGCAGTGCCGCTTCCTGGTCGTGGAAGCGGGACATGGTCGGGAAGTAGGCCTGGATGAAGTACGACACGGTGATGAACACCAGGCCGCCGATCAGTGCGGTGAGGAAGATGGCCCGGGGGATGGTCTTGCCCGGGTCGCGAGTTTCCTCGGACAGGCAGGTGACCGCGTCGAAGCCGAGGAACGAGAAGCACAGGATGGTCGCGCCGGCGGCCAGTGCGCTGAGCTGGGTCTGGTTGTCGGCGAACGGCAGCAGGCTCCACGCGGTACCCAGCCCTTCACCCTGGTCCAGGCCGCGTACGCACAGGTAGATGAACACGGCGATGATCGCCACCTGCACGGCCACGAACAGCAGGTTGAAGTGCGCTACCAGGTTCACGCTGCGCATGTTGATCAGGCTGATCAGGGTGACGAAGCCAGCCACCCACATCCACTCCGGTACTTCCGGGAACATGGCCGACAAGTACAGCTTGGCCAGCAACGCGTTGACCATTGGCAACAGCAGGTAGTCCAGCAGCGACGACCAGCCGACCAGGAAGCCCACGTGCGGGTTGATCGCACGCTGGGCGTAGGTGTAGGCCGAGCCCGACTGGGGGAAACGTCTTACCAGGGTGCCATAGCTTACGGCGGTGAACAGGATCCCGGCCAGCGCCAGGATGTAGGCGCTGGGTACGTGGCCGGCAGTAATCCCGGAAACGATGCCGAAGGTGTCGAACACGGTCATCGGGGTCAGGTAGGCCAGGCCGATGATGATCACGTGCCAGAGGCGCAGGGTTTTGCGCAGTTGGCCATTGCCGGAAACGCTGTGGTCAGGCTGCATGCTGGCATGGCTCCTGCGGCTGGGCGTGAACGGCGGGCACGGTGTACTGCGCATGCGGCAAGGGCGAGCGGGTGGGCTCCATGTTTTTCACCTTTATTGTCGGAGCGGCGGGGGCGCGGGGGAGCGCGCAAAGTGGTGAAAATAAAAAACGATGGGTAGCTGGGTGTCAAGTTAAAGATGACAAGATGTTGCTGAGCTGAAATATTTATCGGATTTCAGTGGGGTTTTGTTCGGTTTTTGTGCGCTTTTTTGCGACTGTGATCAATTTTGGTGTTCATAAAAATTAACGAGCGCCAAGTTCTCTTGGTTAGTGTGTCAGGCGCTTCCAAAAAATCGGATTTATCCAGCCTGGCCAGCGCCAGGCCTTGGCTGCGGTGGTAATCTTGGTGTCCCGTGTGGCCCTTGGCCGCCTACGAAGCCCTTATGGACAGCAATCGGTTCTATTCATGAAGAAATCAGTTGGCATCCTTTCCGGCCTGGCTATCGCCATCGCCGCCGCAATCACCGCTGGCGCCTGGTACACCGGCAAGCAGCTGCCTGCGGAGCTGGACAACGCCCTTGTGCGCAGCAACGCCGAACTCAAGAAGGCCCTGGTAAGCACCGGTGGCAGCATGAGCATCGAGCGGGTGTCACTGGAGCAGCATTTTTTCAGCAGTACCGCCCAGTACCGGCTCAAGGCCCGCGATATCAACCTGGGCGAAGGCGAAGTGGTGAATTTCGACGTGGGCGTGACCGACCAGATCGAGCACGGCCCGTTCCCTTGGTCGCGGGTAAAGGCGCTGAAGCTGATGCCGGTGCTGGCGGTCAGCAACAGCACGCTGCAGAAGGATGACACCACCGCACCGTGGTTCGCCGCCGCGGGCGAGCAGGCCCCGGTCAGCGCACAGACCAGCCTGGGCTACGATGGCAATGTGGTCAGCCAGATCCAGCTGGCGCCGGTCAAACTCGACGAAGCGGATGGCAACAGCCTCGACTTCTCGGGCATGCAACTGCAAGTCGGTGGTGACCAGGAAGGCAAGGCCTCGAGCTTTCAAGGCCAGGCCGACCGTTTCGTGCTGAAACTGGTACGCGATGACCAGCCGCCTGCCACCTTCGAGCTCAACGGCCTGAAGGTCGGCGGCAAGCTGGCGGCCACCGCGCACGAGGCCATCTATGTGGGCAACGTCGACCTGGCGTTGGCCGAAACCAAGGTCACCCTGGGGCCCAAGCAGCAGGTGCTGGTGGTCAAGGGCCTGGAGCAGAACGCCCTGCAGACCCTCGATGGCCCGGATACCGTGGGTGGCCGCGTGGAGTACAAGGTCGGGGATATCACCTGGGATGGCCGTGCGGTGGGCAAGGCGCAAATGGCGGTGAGCATCACTTCGGTCAACGCACCAGCGCTGCAGGCGCTGTCGACGTGGTACCAGGCGCACCTGCCGGAATTCGAGGCTGCCGCTGCCGCCGGCCAACCGGTGCCGGAAATCCAGATGGACGATGAGGAGAAGGCCAGGTTCCAGGGCGAGCTGCAGAAACTGCTGGCTGCCAAGCCCAGGGTGGCGGTGGAAAACCTGTCATTCAAGACCGCCAATGGCGAAAGCCGCTTTGACCTGTCGATGGGCTTCGCTGCCCCGGCCAGCTTCGACCTGCCGCCTGACCAGTTGAGCAAGCAACTGATCACCGAGGTGAAGAGCAAGCTGTCGTTGTCCAAGCCGATGATCGGTGACCTGGCAACCTTGCAGGCGTTGCTGGATGGCCAGACCGACGCCCAGGCCATTGCCATGCAATCGAGCCAGGCCGGGGAAATGGTCGGCATGATGGCGCTGCAGAGCGGCATGGCCACGGTGCAGGGCAATGATGTGGTGAGCAGCCTGCACTATGTCGATGGCATGGTCGACTTCAACGGCAAGAAGATGACCGTGGAAGAGTTCGCGATGCTCATGGCCTCGCACCTGGCGGCCCTGTCGCCGCAGGGCTGATCGAAAGCCTGTACCGGCCTCTTCGCGGGTAAACCCGCTCCCACAGGAGTTTGGCAACCCTGTGGGAGCGGGTTCACCCGCGAAAGGGCCTGCACAGGCAACACAAAAACCACTTTAGAAATCGCTGGATTGTCTGTAGCCTTCGGCCTCCGATAATAATCCGTGCCCGCAGAGGGCCGTGGCGGCCTGTGTGCCGTCCGGCGCCCCTAGCCGATCTGTCAGGGCCGGGTGATACACTCGATTTGACGCGCACAAGCGCCTGCAGGTCCAGCGATCATGACCCAGATTTCCGAACGCCTGTTGGTTCAGGCCCACCTCGACGCCAAGCAGCCCAACCCGCTGACAGCCGAGCAGGAGGCCGAATACCGTGCGGCCATTGCTGCCGAGCTCAAGGCCCAGAACGCCGTGCTGGTCGCCCACTATTACTGCGACCCGGTCATCCAGGCGCTGGCCGAAGAAACCGGCGGTTGCGTGTCCGACTCGCTGGAAATGGCCCGCTTCGGCAAGAACCACCCGGCCGAAACCGTGATCGTTGCCGGTGTGCGCTTCATGGGCGAGACGGCGAAAATCCTCACCCCGGAAAAGCGCGTGCTGATGCCCACCCTGGAGGCCACCTGCTCGCTCGACCTGGGCTGCCCGGTGGAAGAGTTCTCGGCCTTCTGTGACCAGCACCCCGAGCGTACCGTGGTGGTCTATGCCAACACTTCCGCTGCCGTGAAGGCCCGTGCCGACTGGGTTGTAACCTCGAGCTGCGCGCTGGAAATCGTCGAAAGCCTGATGGACAACGGTGAGACCATCATCTGGGGCCCGGACCAGCACCTGGGGCGTTACATTCAGAAGCAAACCGGTGCCGACATGCTGCTGTGGGACGGTGCCTGCATCGTTCACGAAGAGTTCAAGTCGCGTCAGTTGGCCGACATGAAGGCGCTGTACCCGGATGCAGCGATTCTGGTGCACCCTGAGTCGCCGGAAGCGGTGATCGAGCTGGCCGACGCAGTGGGCTCCACCAGCCAGCTGATCAAGGCTGCCCAGACCCTGCCGAACAAGACCTTCATCGTTGCCACCGACCGCGGCATCTTCTACAAGATGCAGCAACTGTGCCCGGACAAGGAATTCGTCGAAGCCCCCACCGCCGGTAACGGCGCGGCGTGCCGCAGTTGCGCGCACTGCCCGTGGATGGCGATGAACACCCTGGAGCGTGTGCTGGATTGCCTGCGTAATGGGTCTAACGAGATTTTTGTCGACCCGGCGCTGGTGCCGAAGGCGATCAAGCCGCTGAACCGGATGCTGGACTTTACCCAGGCGGCGCGCCTGAAGTTGTCCGGTAACGCCTGACGCTGTACCGCGTCGCTTTCTTCGCGGGTAAACCCGCTCCCACAGGTACAGCGCAGCGCTCACGGGCGGTGCGGTCCCTGTGGGAGCGGGTTTACCCGCGAAAGGGCCCTCAACGCCCCATCATTTCCTGAACCATGCGCTGTTGCTCCATGACCTCGCGCTGGCGCTGGTCAATCTGTGCTGCCAGCGGGAAGTTCCCGCCCGCCCGGCGCTTGGCGTAATCCAGCTGCTGGATGGCCTGGTCAAAATCGCCCACCAGGGTGAAGTACTCGGCACGCGCCCGGTGCAAACCAATGGTATTGCCCGAAAGGCCCCGCACTTCGGCCATGTCGTACCACACGTCCGGGTCATCCGGCCGGCTCTTCACCAGCTCGTTCAACACCTTCTCCGCCTCGGCGGGCTTGTTCTGCTTCACCAGCAAGTCGGCACGCACCTGCTTCAGCGGGTAGTTGCCCGGGTACAGCCCCTGCATCCGTTCGGCGCGCTGCTGCGCATCGGCCAGGCGGTTGTTGGTGATGTCCAGGTCGATCTGCGCCAGGTTGTAGGTAATGTCGTTGGGTGCTTTGGCCAGCAGCGGTTTAAGCAGTTCGCGCGCCTCGTTCAACTGGCCGCCCTTGATCTGCGCCAGGGCCAGGCCGTAACGCGCGGCGTCCAGCTTGGGGTCTTCATCTAGCTGGGCGCGGAAGCGTTTGGCCGCCAGCCCCGGGGTGCCTTCGTAGGTCAGCGCCACCCGGGCACGGATCAGCTGGTAGCGCATGCTGTCCTCGACGCCGCCCTTGGGTGCCTGTTCGGCACGGTTGCGGGTGTCGGCGATACGCGACTCGGTTACCGGGTGGGTCAGCAAGAATTCCGGCGGCTTGGCGTCGTAGCGGTACTGCCGGGCCAGGCGCTCGAACATGGTCGGCATGTTGCGCGGGTCGTAGCCGGCCTTTTCCAGGTTCTGGATGCCGATGCGGTCGGCTTCCTGTTCGTTCTGTCGTGAGAAACGTCGCTGTTCCTGGATCGCCGCCGCCTGAGTACCGGCGATCACGCCGATACCGGCATCACCGCCACCACCGGCCGCCAGCACGATACCGGCCAGCAGCGCCGCCATCATCGGCAACTGCATGCGCTGCTGGGCCTCGACGCCGCGGGCGAAGTGGCGCTGCGACAAGTGCGCCAGTTCGTGGGCCAGTACCGAGGCGTACTCGCCTTCGGTCTGGGCGTTGAGGAACAGCCCGCCGTTGACCCCGACGATGCCGCCCGGGGCGGCAAAGGCGTTGAGCTCGCGGCTATCGATGAGGATGAATTCCAGGCGGCGGTCCTGCAGCTGGCTGGTTTCGGCCAGGCGGTACACGCTGGTTTCGACGTAGTCCTTCAGCTGCGGGTCGTTGAGCTGGTTGACCTGGCCGCGCAGCAGGCTCAGCCAGGCACGGCCGAGCTGGTGCTCCTGTTGTGGCGAGACGATCGCGGAACTGGCGTCGCCCAGTGATGGCAGGTCGTCAGCATGGCCGGGAAGGGCCAACAGGCAGGCCAGCGTCAGCAGGGTAGGGCGCAGTAGATTCATGCATGAAGCTCGCGTCGGTCAAAGATACCTACTGTAGCGGGCTCACACGTTGGCGACCAGTGGCGCTATCCTAGCCGGCCAAATCAAGCTACAGCCCGGCAATGCCTTTGGAGAGCCCTGCAATGAGTGACACCCTGACCTGTGACGCCGAACTGGACGCCAGCGGGCTGAATTGCCCTTTGCCGCTGCTGAAGGCCAAGATGGAGCTCAACCGCCTGGCCAGCGGCGCGGTGCTCAAGGTAATCGCCACCGACGCCGGCTCCCAGCGTGACTTCCGCACTTTCGCCCAGTTGGCCGGTCATACCCTGCTGCGGGAAACGGCCGAGGCCGGTACCTACACTTACTGGCTGCGCAAGGCCTGAGTCTTTCCAAGGATCGTCAATGTTCAAAGTGCTTCGCGACTGGATGCAGCGCTACTTCTCCGATGAGGAAGCGGTGGTGCTGGCGGTCCTGTTGTTCCTGGCTTTTACTGCGGTACTCACCCTGGGTGGCATGCTTGCGCCGGTGCTGGCGGGCATGGTGCTGGCGTTTCTGATGCAGGGGCTGGTCAATGCCCTGGAGCGCTTGCGGGTACCCACCCGGTTGGCGGTAATGCTGGTGTTCGCCCTGTTCATGGGCGCGCTGGCGGTGTTCATGCTGGTGCTGGTGCCGCTGCTGTGGCACCAGCTGATCACCCTGTTCAACGAACTGCCGGGCATGCTCGGCAAGTGGCAGTCGTTGCTGTTGCTGTTGCCCGAGCGTTACCCGCACCTGGTGTCTGACGAGCAGGTGCTGCATGCCATCGAGTCGGTGCGCGGGGAAATCGGCAAGTTCGGCCAGTGGGCGCTGACCTTCTCGCTCTCGAGCCTGCCGTTGCTGGTGAACGCCATGATCTACCTGGTGCTGGTGCCGATCCTGGTGTTTTTCTTTCTCAAGGACCGCGAACTGATCGGCCGTTGGGTCAGCGGCTACCTGCCACGCCAGCGCAGCCTGCTGAACCGGGTGGGCAGCGAGATGAACCGGCAGATCGCCAACTACATCCGCGGCAAGGGCATCGAGATCCTGATCTGTGGCATTGCCACCTACATCGCCTTCATCAGCCTGGGGCTCAACTACGCCGCGTTGCTGGCGCTGCTGGTGGGTTTGTCGGTGGTGGTGCCTTACGTGGGCGCGGTGGTGGTGACTGTGCCGGTGACGTTGATCGCACTGTTCCAGTGGGGCTGGGGTGACCAGTTCATCTACCTGATGACGGTGTACGCGATCATCCAGGCGCTGGACGGCAACGTGCTGGTGCCGCTGCTGTTCTCCGAGGCGGTGAGCCTGCACCCGGTGGCGATCATTTGCGCAGTGCTGCTGTTTGGCGGGTTGTGGGGGTTCTGGGGGATCTTCTTCGCCATCCCGCTGGCGACGCTGATCAAGGCCGTGCTGGATGCCTGGCCGCGGCAGGAGCCTAGCGTTTCACCGATGCTCTGAATGCAAATGGGGCCGCTTTGCGGCCCATTCGCAGCACAAGGCTGCTCCTACAGATACCGCGCAAACCCTTGTAGGAGCAGCCTTGTGCTGCGAATGGGCTGCAAAGCAGCCCCATGAATCTCAAGCCTTGTTCAGGGCCTGGGCAGCAGCCAGTACTGCATCCACATGCCCGGGCACCTTCACCCCGCGCCATTCCTGGCGCAGTACACCGTCCTTGTCGATCAGGAAGGTGCTGCGGTCAACGCCCATGTATTCCTTGCCATACAGCTTCTTCAGCTTGATCACGTCGAACAGCTGACACAGGGCTTCGTCCTTGTCGCTGATGAGCTCGAACGGGAAGCCTTGCTTGGCCTTGAAGTTTTCGTGCGACTTGATGCCATCGCGCGACACGCCGAACACCACGGTGTTGGCCGCGGCAAAGGCATCATGCTGGTCGCGGAAACCCTGGCCCTCGGTGGTGCAGCCCGGGGTGCTGTCCTTGGGGTAGAAGTACACCACCACTTGCTGGCCCTTGAGCTCGGCCAGACTGACGGTTTGCCCGCTGGTGGCCTGGGCCTGGAAGTCGGCAACGGGTTGGTCGAGTGCTACAGCCATGGTCGGTTTCCTTACATTGGGTTCTGTGGACGCCATGGCTCGATCAGCGCATCGAGGTTCAGGGCATCGGCAAAGTCCAGGAACTGGTCACGCAGCCAGCTGATCTGGGTGCCGGCCGGCAGAATCACGGTGAACTGGGCGTTGAGCATGCTGCTGCCGGTCTGCGGCGCCAGGTAGGTGTCGCAGGTCATGGCTTCCAGCTCGACGCGGTGGTCGAGGAAGAACTGGCACAGCTCGTTGATGATGTCCGGGCGGTAGGCCGCGCTCACGTAGGCCACGTAGGGCAGGGCCTGCGGGCGTACTTCCTGGTCGGCGCTGCGCACCACGTCCAGGGTCAGGCCATGCTTCTTGCCCAGGCCCGGCAGCATGGCTTCGAGGCGCGCCAGGGCGTCCCAGCTGCCGCCCACCTGCAGTACCAGGGCGCTGGTCTCGCCGTGTCGGCTCAGGCGCGAGGTAACCACTGCGCAGCGGTTTTCGAAGGCAGCGCGGCTGAGGACGTTGGCCAGTTCCATGGGGTTGGGGCCCAAGGCACTGATGACAAGGAATTGTTCGCGGACAGTGGGGGTGGACATGCAGCATTCCTAAAGCGATGAGCGGTCGGTGCAGGACGGGCGAAAGCCTCCTGTCGGCAGGGCCCGGGGCTCGCATGCGAGGTCGTGGACGCTGGCGGGGAGCAAGGTCGACGGCCCGGCGGGCCGCGCTGCACCGATCAAAGCATCAAGGGTAGCGAAATAAGGCGCCGAGGGGAATGCTCCGCCTGCCTGCTTCGCTTGTGCAAGGCCGATGCCCCCAGTACCATTACCGCTCTCTTTTTCCGGCAGGAGCAGTTACATGATTGCGGGCAGTATGGTGGCATTGGTCACACCCATGGATGCACAAGGGCGTGTGGACTGGGGCAGCCTCGACAAACTTGTAGACTTCCACCTGGAAAACGGCACCCACGCGATTGTCGCTGTCGGCACAACCGGTGAGTCCGCCACGCTGGATGTCGAAGAACACATCCTGGTCATCAAGCACGTGGTCGAGCGCGTCAAGCGCAGCAACAAACCGATCCCTGTCATCGCCGGCACCGGTGCCAACTCCACTGCCGAAGCCGTGCACCTGACCCAGAACGCCAAGAATGCCGGCGCCGACGCCTGCCTGCTGGTGGTGCCGTACTACAACAAGCCGACGCAAGAAGGCCTGTACCAGCACTTCAAGCACATTGCCGAAGCCGTCGACATCCCGCAGATCCTCTACAACGTGCCCGGCCGCACCTCCTGCGACATGCAGGCCGAGACCGTGATCCGCCTGTCGAAGGTCAAGAACATCATCGGTATCAAGGAAGCCACCGGCGACCTGGTACGCGCCAAGGCGATCCTCGATGGCGTCGATAGCGACTTCATCGTCCTGTCCGGCGACGACCCGACCGCCGTCGAGCTGATCCTGATGGGCGGCAAGGGCAACATCTCCGTCACCGCCAACGTCGCCCCGCGCGAAATGGCCGATCTGTGCGAGGCCGCCCTTGCGGGCAATGCCGAGAAGGCCCGCGCAATCAACGAAAAACTCATGCCGCTGCACAAAGACCTGTTCTGCGAGTCCAACCCGATTCCGGTGAAATGGGCGCTCGTCGAAATGGGCCTGATGCAAAAGGGTATTCGCCTGCCACTGACCTGGCTGAGCGAAGGCTGCCACGAAAAAGTCCGTACTGCCTTGCGCCAGTCCGGCGTACTGGTTTAAGAGGAAGTACACCGCATGAAGCGACTGGCTGGTCTTTCCGCCCTTGCCCTGATCATCTCCAGCACCAGCGGGTGTGGCTGGCTGTGGGGCGAGGATGGCTATTTCCGCGACCGCGGCAGCGATTACCTGCAGGCGCGCCCGACTGCGCCGATGCAGTTGCCGCCGGACGCCAGCAACGTCAAGCGCCTTGACCCGCTGCTGCCAATCCCGCGTAACGTCGCCGACGACAGCGCCACCGGCGAGTTCGAGGTGCCGCGCCCGCAACCGATGACCGGTGGCGCCGCCCAGGTTACCGACTACAGCCTGCAGCGCAGCGGTAGCAGCCGTTGGGTGCTGGCCCAGCATTCGCCGGCCGAAGTATGGCCGGTGGCTCGCCAATTCTTTGAGGACAACGGCTTCCGCATCGCCGAAGAGCGCCCGCAGACCGGCGAATTCAACACGACCTGGCAGCGTTTCGACGAGCTGTCGGCTTCGCTCGGCCAGCGTCTGGCCAGCACTGCCAGCAGCGCTGACAGCGAAGTGCGGGTGCGTGTGCGCATGGAGCCTGGCGTGCAGCGCAACACCTCCGAGGTGTATGTGGTCAGCGTCGAGCGCCCGGCCGGCAGCACTGCCGAGCCCGATTTCCCGTCCACCTCCAGCAACACCGGTGCCGATGCCCTGCTGGTCGACGAAATGCTTGCCAGCATGAACCGCAGCGCCGAGAAAGGCGGTTCGGTGTCGCTGCTGGCCGCGCGCGATTTCGACGCGCCAAGCCGCGTCAGCCTGAGCGAAGACGGCAGCGGCAACCCGGTGTTGTACCTGGGGGCCGACCTGGACCGCGCCTGGTCCAGCGTGGGCCGTGCCCTGGAACAGGGTGGCGAGTGGCGTGTCGAGGACATTAACCGCAGCCTGGGCCTGTACTACATCAACCTGTCGGAAAAGCCTGAAGACAAGCAGAACCAGCCTGGCTTCTTCGGTCGCATGTTCGGCAGCGAGCCGACCAAGGAAGAGCGTGAAGCCCGTGCCGAGCGCTACCAGGTTCGTCTGAGCAAGGTGGGTGAGAGCGTGCAGGTCACGGTCGAGAAGAACATCAACACCGTGGCTCCGGCCGATGTCGCCCGCCGCGTGCTGAGCGCCATTCAGGACCACCTGGGCTAAGTGCGCTTCGCGGTACTCGGAAGCGGCAGCCAGGGAAACGGCACGCTGATCGCCAGTGGTGACACGTTCATCCTGGTCGATTGCGGGTTTTCCCTGCGCGAGACCGAGCGGCGCCTGGCGCTGCTCGGCGTGTCGGCGGCCCAGCTCAGTGCGGTACTGGTCACCCACGAACATGCCGACCACGTGCATGGGGTCGGCTTGCTGTCACGGCGCTACAATGTACCGGTCTACCTCAGCCAAGGGACCTTGCGCGGTATGCGCAAGCCGGTGGAGGTGGCCGGTTTTCTCGCTTGTGGCGACAGCCTGCGTATCGGCAGCCTGGAAGTGACTGCGGCGCGGGTCGAGCACGATGCCTATGAGCCGCTGCAGTACGTGGTCAGCGACGGCCAGCGGCGCTTCGGCATGCTGACCGACCTGGGCTCGTACGACGCGCTGCTGCTGGAGCGTTACCAGGGCCTGGATGCACTGCTGATCGAGGCCAACCACTGCCGCGACCTGCTGGCACGCGGTCACTACCCGGCCTTTTTGAAGCAACGGGTGGGTGGCATGCAAGGGCATTTGAACAATCACCAGGCTGCGCGCCTGGTGCACGAGTTGGGCTGGCGCAACCTGCAGCACCTGGTGCTGGCCCACCTCAGCAGCAAGAACAACCTGCCACACTTGGCTCGCCAGTGCTTCGTCGACACCCTTGGGTGCGACCCGGACTGGCTCCAGGTGGCGAATCAGGAACACGGGCTCGACTGGCGCGAAATCGCCTAGCCCAACACCTCAAGCAAGCGGAGCCCAATCATGGAAAAACGCGACGAACTTTACCGCGGCAAGGCCAAATCGGTTTACAAGACCGACGACGCCGACCGCTTGATCCTGCTGTTCCGTAACGACACTTCGGCGTTCGACGGCAAGCGTATCGAACAGCTCGACCGCAAAGGCATGGTGAACAACAAGTTCAACGCCTTCATCATGCAGAAACTGGAAGAAGCCGGCGTGCCGACCCAGTTCGACAAGCTGCTGGGCGACAACGAGTGCCTGGTGAAGAAGCTGGACATGATCCCGGTCGAGTGCGTGGTGCGCAACTACGCCGCCGGTAGCCTGGTCAAGCGCCTGGGCGTGGAGGAGGGCATCAAGCTGGAGCCGTCCACCTTCGAACTGTTCCTGAAGAACGACGAGAAGGGCGACCCCTTCATCAACGAGTCCCACGTTGTCGCGTTCGGCTGGGGCACCGCCGAGCAGCTGGCCGAAATGAAAAAGCTGTCGCTGAAGGTCAACGAAGTGCTGAGCAAGCTGTTCGATGACGCCGGCCTGCTGCTGGTCGACTTCAAGCTGGAATTCGGCGTGTTCCACGGCCAGATCGTGCTGGGCGACGAGTTCAGCCCGGACGGCTGCCGCCTGTGGGACAAAGAGACCCGCAAGAAGATGGACAAGGACCGCTTCCGCCAGGGCCTGGGCGATGTGATCGAAGCCTACGAAGAAGTTGCCAAGCGCCTGGGCGTGCCGCTGTAAGCGGCACGTTCACGCAAGCGCCTGATACCACGCGATTTTTTTGAAAAAAAGGTTTGCGTTTTAAAAGAACGCTGGTATGATGCGCGGCATTGGAGAGATGCCGGAGTGGTCGAACGGGACGGATTCGAAATCCGTTGTACTGGCAACAGTACCTAGGGTTCAAATCCCTATCTCTCCGCCATACATCGAGAAGCCCCGCAGATCTAGGTCTGCGGGGCTTTTTCGTTTCTGTATCCATTTTGATACATTTTCGTAAGCGCCATTGCTTGACGCTTAGTGGTGCATTCGGCAGTATTATTTCCAATCGCGCCCGATCCTCTGGTGCTGGCTTGGTCCGGCATTACGTTCGGGCCTTCTTATTTCTGGGAAATGGATTTTGCTGGCACCGAAACCTTTTCGAACCTATCCAGATTTGGTCGCTCTTCTACAACAACGCAGCATGCACGTGCCAGACCCAGCGAGGGCGGAGCGTAAGCTTGCCCAGCTGGGCTACTACCGACTGAGTGGCTATTGGTATCCGGCGCGGGAATTTGATAGAGACCCGACGACCGGGCAGCCTAAAATTTGCCCGATCACCAAAAAGCCACTTCGTCGAGACATCTTTGCTGAGGATGTCTGCTTTGATGACGTAGTTCAGCTCTATAGGTTCGATAAACACCTCCGACTTCTGATGCTCGATGCAATCGAACGGCTCGAAGTAAACCTGAAAACTGTAATCGCCCACGTCGTTGGCTACCACGATCCGATGGCATATACAGATGCTCGGTTCATACAGCCGAAATACACCCGGAATTTCACCTCGCGTGGCAAGGTTCGAAACAAATGGAGTGAGTGGGAGAGCAAACAGCGTGAACTACTGAATAGAAGCAGCGAGGACGCTATCCAGTGGCACCGCCTTTCCTGCAGACCTATCCCGTTTTGGGTTGCTGTGGAAGCTTGGGATTTTGGTACGTTGTCTCGCTACTTCGAGATGCTCCGAGGTACCTATCAGAATCAGATTCTGGCAAGGTTCGGATTGGATCATGCGCAGATCTTTGCCCGCTGGTTGCAAGAGATCAACCTGTTGCGCAATCGGTGCGCTCACCACACTCGAATCTGGAATCAGGTATCGCCGAACCCCCTGTCCGCGCTGGCTGTCGACCCGTTCTTCGCGGCTCTTAACTTGGATAACAACGCCCTGACTAGGCCTTACGGGCTAGTGTCCATCATCTGGTTCCTGCTTAAAAAGCTGGCTCCAAATTCTGATTGGATCAGCAAGGTCGCGGATCTGGTTGATCGCAAGCCGAGGCTGCCAGGATGCACTTTTGCATCATTTGGCTTACCCGGCGAGAGCGGATTTCCACGTGCCGCCTTCGGGATTTAGCACCCCGCAGCTTCGGGTCTGCGGGGCTTTTTCGTTGTGGGTTAAACCTACCTGGATCGGTAATGTCCGGCTATTGAACGTATGTAGCCTTTGATGCCTCGTTCAATGCTTGCTTCAAAACCTGAGCATCGTTGGTCTTCATGGCTTCTTGCAGGAACACTTTGATCGTTTCGGAACTATCGAGAAACCTGGAAGCCTCGAAACGCTTGGTGTTGCTCAAATCCAAGTCGAGAGTTGGCATATCGACGTTCATCTTTTCATCATCCCCAATTCGGCATCATCCAACAGCGCCTTGGCCATCGCACTCAGGTAATGCGAGGCCCAGATCAGTTTCTGGTCGCCGTCCATCAGGCCGGTGATGATCAGGTCGCGGACGTAGCCCATCAGTTCGGATGCCTGTTCGCGGGCGTCCTGGCAGGGGATGCCGGGTTCGATGCGGAATAGCGGGTGGGTGTTGTTTTCGCCTTGGTAGAAGCAGGTCTTGCCGACTGTGGTGGGTTGTTTTGTGTCGTCGGTGGGCATTGGTGAATCTCCCGGGGATTTTGGGTGTCTGTACCGGCCTGTTCGCGGGTGAACCCGCTCCCACAGGTACGGCGCAGTACTTGGGGCGCAGCTCATTACCCTGTGGGAGCGGGTTTACCCGCGAAGAGGCCAGACCTGCTTAGTGCAAGGTGCGCGGCTCAACCGGTAGATGTGCCTGCATCTGCAATTGCATCAATGCCGACTCGACCAGCCCCTGTACCGCCTCCATTTCATGGATCACGGCCTGCATCACGATCGAACTTGGGGCAGTGGGTGTGAGTTGCACGGATTGGCGGGCCACGAACAGGGCGCAGAGTACGTATTCTGAGGACTGGACCAGGGTGTCTTGCAGCGCCTGGGTGGAATCGAGGGAGTGGGGTGGATCGGGGACCATCTTGCGCATGTAAGCTCCTTGGGTAAGTGGAGCCGCCTGGCAACGCTGTCAAACGAATGGAGGCAGCTATACATGGGTTGACAGACCGGTACCCAAGGACCCGGCGCACACGAATGTGCCCCATGCACAGCTGCCATAAAGCGCTGCAACGGAAACTTGAGTAATCGGCCTGTCAAAGCCGGTCGTTGATTTTGCAACGACAAGCCGAGACTAGAGCGCGACCCAATCCGTCGCAACAGTTTGAGCGGTTTGCCAGTATGTTTGGGAAATGGCCTACAAGGAAGGGGATGATTCTGAGTTTGGGTTGTAGGACGGGGTCGCTGCGCGGCGCTTTCGCAGCACAAGGCTGCTCCCACAGGTACTGTCCAATGCTTGAGGGCAGTGATAACCCTGTGGGAGCGGGCGTGCCCGCGAAGAGGCCTGGCCTGCTAATGCAAAGTGCGCAGTTCAGCCGGCAATGGGCCCGCATCACAATCGAACTTGGGGCAGTGGGTTACGGCTGTTTCCAAGCACGAGGTGAGCGCACCCTTGCTGTCTGAATCGTGGCCATGCCGTTACCAGTCCAGGGTGTATGCCACGCTGAATGTGCGGCCCTCAGCGTTGGGGTATGGCGCTCTGCCGCTGGCTTGCGTCAGCAGCGTTTCGTAGCTGCGGTTGGTCAGGTTGTGGATGCTCCCCTCCAGGCGGCCCTCGGGCAGATTCAGGGTGCCGATCAGGTCGACCAAGGTGTAGCCGTCGATTTCGCGGCCATTGTTGTCCTTGGCGGCGGCATCGTAATCGGCCAGTTGCATGCCTTGCAGGCGCACGCTGTAGTCATCGTTGGCATAGCCGACGAACAGTGTGGTCTTGGCGGGGGCGATGCGGGTTGCCGGCAGGTCGATCCATTTGCCGTTCTGCTCTGTTTCACCCTTGGCATAGGCGTAGGTACCGCCCACCGACCAGCGCTCGGTCATGTACCAGGTCAGGCTGCTCTCGATGCCGCGCACACGTTCCTTCTGGTTGATCAGGCGCAGCACGCGGTCGTTGGCGTCGAAGAACTGGGTAACATCCGAGGTATTGTTGTACACCGTCACCTGCGCTTGCAGCGGGTTCCAGTTGCCACGCCAGCCGAGTTCATAGCTGTCGACCTTGATCGCTTGCGCATTCAGGTTCTGGATGTTGTAGCTGCTGTTCACGTCGCGCAGGAAGCGCTGGATATCCGGCAGCGAGAAGCCCTGGCTGAAGTTGGCGAACAGGTCCTGGTTCTCGGTGAAGTGGTACACCGCGCCGAGGTTGTACAGGGTGTCGTCGTACTTGAGGGTACCGCCTGGCAACGTGGCCCGGTTGCCGGTCTGGACGATCTCGCCATAGGCGATGCTGTCTTCGACCTTGCTCTCGATCCATTCACGCCGCACCCCGCCACGGAAGGTCCAGTCGCCCACGTCCCAGGCCATTTGTGCGAACAGCGCGCGGGTCGTGGTTTCCAGGTCCGGGCCCAGCTCGTAGGTGGTGCCGGTCTTCTGGTAGTCCAGGCCGTTGACGGTGTACTGATCACCGCGCTGGCGGGCGAATTCGTGGCTGTAGTCCGCACCCCACACCAGGCTGCCCGTGGCTGGCCCGATGTCTGGCAGCGGTGTATCGATGGCCGTGCGTACGCCGTAGACGGTGGTTTCGCTGTCGGTGGCCGAAACGCCGGCGCGCCCGCGTGAGATATCCGGGAAGAACAGGGCTTCGGATTTTCGCCAGTAGCTTTCGATGTTCAGGCCTTGGCCGAAGAAGTCCTGGTCGGTGTAGTTGAGGTTGGCGGCGCGGTTATGTGTCGAGGGCTGGTCATCCAGTTCCAGGCCTTTCACCGCGACTGCTTCGCGGGTGTTGCGCGGGTCCTTGGTGTAGCCCGTGTCCTGCTCGTCCTTGTAGTCCTGCAGGCCGAGGGTCAGCTTCTTGTCGTCATCTAGCGCGAAGCCGAAGCGCCCCTGCAGGTCGTAGGTGTCGGTGTCCATGTTCGACCCCTGCGACGTGTCCTGGGGGATGCGCTTGCCGTCGGCATCGAACTGGTCGTTGCGCTGGGTGTACGCGCCGGACAGGTACCAGTCCACCGGGCCCTGGCGGCCTGTTGCGCTCTGGAAGCCTTCGTAGGCGAAGCCCTTGTGGCTGAAGTTGTCGCCTGTCGTCATCCCCAGCTTGCTGGTGAAGGCGAGGTCCTGGCCTTGGTTGCGCTTGGTGATGATGTTGATCATCCCGCCGGAGGCACCGGCGCCATACACACTGCTGGCCCCGGAGATGACTTCGATGCGTTCGATGCTGTCGGGCGAGATGCTGTTGAGCTGGCGGAAGTTGTCACGGGTGGCGTTCTGCGACACCCCGTCGATCAATACCAGCATGTTGCGACCACGCAGGGTCTGGCCGTAGTTGCTCATGCCGCCGCTGGACGGGGCGAGACCGGGGATGAGTTGCCCGAGGATGTCGGCAACCCGGCGGCCAGCACCCATCTGTTCGCGGATCTGAGGTGCGTCGATGACCTGCACCGAGCCCGGAATGGACGCGATCGTCGATTCGACACGGGTGGCGGAGGTCACCGTCGCTTGCAACTGCACGGCATCGTCGTGCGGCGTTTCTTCGGCCCAGGCTTGTGGGCCGAAGGCGGCGGTCAAGGAAATCAACAGCGAAAGTCGAGAGGGTTTCATGGCAGTGCTTTTCTAGGTGTTATTGGAAGGGGTGGCAGAAAAGAACGAAGGTGAAGCGTTGTGGCTGCGCCGTATGATGCCGATGAACAGCGCGGCACCCAGGTAGGCCAGGGCGACGAACCAGAAGGCATGGTGCAGGCCGGCGATGGCCATGGCGGCGCCACCGAGCACGGTGCCGAGCAAGGCGCCGGCCTTGGCCGCGCTGTTACCCAGGCCCATGGCGAAGCCCTGCTGCTGATGACTGACCGTTGAGGCGATCAGCATGTAGGCCACCGGTAGCAAGGCACCTTGCCAGGCACCCCAGATCAGCCGGGTGGCCAGGAAGGCCGGCCATTCTCCGACCAGGGCCGTCGCGGCCAGGGTGGCGGCGCACAACCAGGCGACCAGCTCGATCACCCTCAGGGTGCGTGCGGGTTGCAGGCGATCAAACAGCCGCCCCCACAGCGGCGCCGAGAGCGCCAGGGTCAGCGCACTGGCGCCATAGGTTGCGCCGATCAGCCAGCTGGGTGCCGCGAGCACTTGTGAGACATACAGGGCATAGAACGGCTGCGGCATGATCTTGGCAGCCTGGATCAGCACGATGACCAGCAGGATCCCGCCGAGCCAGCGCTTGGGCAGGGCCTCGGCTTTACTGCCCGGCTGTTTCGATGGCCGATGATGCGGCGGGTCCGCTGGCAGCCAGAGGGCGGCCAGGGCACACGCCAGGCAGATGCCGGTGGCGCTGAAGCAGAGCAGGGCGAAGCCAGAACTGTCGATCAGCCATCCGCCCAGCGCCGGGCCCAGCAACGACCCCACAGCGGTGGCCGACTGCAGGTGTGCCAGAGTGCGGCCACGCGAGGTGGCATCGCACCAGTGCAGCGCATAGGCCTGGGCCGCGGCGAGAAAGCCGGCCAGTGCACCTTGGGCAATGCGGATAGCGACCAGCCCCCAGGCGTTGCTGATGATCGCTGCCAGGCCCTGGCAAAGTGCCAGGGCCAGCAATGCCCGCAGGATCATGGGCTTGTGGCCGGTACGGTCACCCAGGCGCCCCCAGAATGGGGTCAGCAACATCGCCGCCACCATGGGCCCGGCGTAGACCGCCGAAGACAGTACGGCGGTCAGGTTGCTGCCGATATCACCTGCCAGCGCCTGGATCTGCAGCGGCCAGAAGGGGCCGCTCATTTCCATGGCCCCCATCGACAGCAGCTGGATGACGATCAGCAGTCGCAAGGCGAATGCATTAGCGTTCATCGGCACCTGCTCGCAGGGGGTTGGCCAGGCGCCCGACGATGTCGGCGTGGCCGTCGATCAGGCGCATGCGCATGAACGACTTGGCCGGCCAGTCCAGTTCGAGCAAGGCTTCACGTTCCTGCACCCAGCGCTCGGGGCGCACCTGCGATTCGAGCGACGAGAAGCAGTTTTCGACCTGGCGGGCGAGCAGCGCCCAGAGGTCGTCCTCCGCTGCCTCCCAGTGACGCGCACAGAGCAGCACCAGTTCACCCAGGTGGCACATGAAGGTGGTGTGCAGCAGCTTGTCGCGGACGAAGGCGTCGTCGTCGAACAGGGTCATCTTCGGGTCATGCAAAACCAGATCGAGGCCGTGGGCGTGGAGGCTCGCACGGTCGATGCGGATATCGCCGAAGTCGCGAATCAGCAGGCGTGCCGGCGCGCCATCGGTGCCCATGACCATGAAACTGTTCTGCTGGTGGGCTTCGAACGCCACACCGTACTTGAGGTACATGCCGAGCAGGGCGGGGACGGCGATACCGATGTAGCGGGTGAAGAATTCCACCATGGCCGCGCGGTCGTCACGGCCGGTCGTGAGCTTCACCCATTGGCGTACCAAGGGGTTCTGCGCTTCGTCCGTGGCGAACAGGCTGCCCACGGGGATCGCGATTTCACCCTCCGCCAGCCGGCTCCAGGGGTTGTCGCGGTACAAGGTGCCGAGATGACGGGCGTGATCATCGTTGGCCGGGGCGGGGGTGTAGTGGACGCCGATGCGCTCCGGCACGATGTCCAGCAGCGCCGCAAGGTCGGGTTCACGCTCCAGAATCTGCAGCAGCAGGTGGCTTATCCGTGGGCCCATGCGTGCCGAGCGTGGCGATACCGTGCGCTGCACGCTGGTGAGTCGCAGCGAAACCGGCAACTTGACCATCGGGGCGGTGCGGCTGGCTTGCGGCAGCACGGTCCGGAAGGACATGGTCGGGGCCGCGTTGAAGGCGACGATATCGGTCTTGATCAACAGGCGATCCGACATTTCCCCGGTGAAATCCTGGGCCAATGCCTCGTCGGCTTGCCAGGGGTGCACCGGCAAGGGCAAGTAGTCGTCAATGGCCAGGCCGCAGGCCGTCAGATGATGTTCGAGTTGCCGCGCGGCTTCAGGGAAGTGTTCGCTCCACCAGTGCCAGTAGTCTTCGGTGCCAGGCAACTTTTCCACATGAGCGTACTGGCGATGAAGTGCATACAGTTGAATATCAAGTGTTGCGCAGAACTCAGGCGAATAGTTGATAACTTGGTCGGTATTCAATCCTAACTTGGTCTTGTAGTTGGGATGCCACGGGTGCCCGAGTGTGCCCCATTGTTCCAGAAGAATTGACGGGTTGAACGGCGCATCCATGCGCTGCAGGGCGGCCAACAGACCTGCGTTACCGCTTTGTTCTGCCAGGGATCGTGACCAGTTGTCGTGATAGGCCAGGCACAGCGTGTCATTGATCAGGCTGTCGTCCAGTTCGACCGCCAGCCTTTTGATCACGGCCTGGCTGGGCGCTTGTTCGAAGGCATCACTCAAGACAGTCAGGAGTTCTGACGGCCAGGCGATGCGGTGATCGGCAGCGTTTGTGCGGTGAACGTAAACGTAACCGCGCAGATCCCAGCTATTCATGCCGCCGGGGCGCAGGTAGTCGAAGCTGACGCTCGATGTTCCCCCTGGCAGGTCGATGCGCGGGGTCGGTAAGGAAAGCGAGGCGCTGTTACGAATCAGGCCTTCTCTGAGCAGCGCCTGGGTCAGGCGTTGCAGGCTGCGGTTGCGAGCCGGCTCTAGTGCGGCCTGCAAGTGCGAGAGGGTAATGGACCGGGCTTCGAATTGTGGCGTGCACAGGGCCTGTGCCCAGCGAGACAGCAGCAGCTGCTCCGAAGGTTTGGAGAGGGGGAACATACGAAATCCTTGTCGCGGAAGTTTGGCGGCGGGCAGAGACTACAAAGGCAAAGATGCAAATGCAAGAGATTATCAATTTTATTTACGTGTTCTTTTTACGCATGCCACCAACTAGGCTTACTTGGCCTAAGGGAATCTACGTGCTGGCCATTACATGGCATGAACTTGACTGTTTTATCAATTTTCATGTCGGTTTTCTGCGCCGCAACAAAGTGTTTTGGTACAACTCTAACTATCAACGGCGAGGTGTTTTGGCGGGGCAAGCAAGCAGTCGGCAGAGGCGTCGCACGCTGAGCTCACATTGCCAATCCGGGCCTGATCGACCGGCTTCGTCAATCCCTATCTTTCCGTCATACAAGATGAAGCCCCCGGAAACGAAAGTTTTCAGGGGCTTTTTATGGTGTCGTCGGTGGGCATTGGTGAATTTCCCTTGGATCCTGGGTGTCTGTACCGGCTTCTTCGCGGGCACGCCCGCGAAGAAGGCCATGCGCTGCTTGGATCCATTGCCCAGGTTCTGTATCATCCCGTCGCCATCAGACGATGGCCGAAGATGATTCATATAAAGGATTTAGTATGAAAAAGCTGTTCAAGGCTACCGTAGCCGTTGCTGTCGTTTCGGGTGTTGCCCTGCTGTCGGGTTGCACTGGTCAGGTTTACAACCAGCCGAAAAACTGCACCTACGACTACCTGTTCCACCCTTCGGTTTCCATCTCCAAGATCATCGGTGGCTGCGGCCCGATCGATAAACTGCCTCAGCAGCAGTAATCTTGGCGGTACCCAGATCGCGACGCTTGCGGCGTGATCCAAGGCCCCCGGTCATGTAGATGATCGGGGGTTTTTGTTTTTCGGCGTGACAATCTGCCACTGGGGCAACCCGTCGCCTTGACGTTCCGACCGGTAATTTGTTTGCGCTGGCATTTAAGCTACAATCGGAAAAACGATTCAGCCATGTCGGTCAATTCGACAAAAGGCCGAGTCGTTTTCTGGTTCTCTGGCTGCTGAACAATGATCAACAACAAGCTTGCGCTGCAGAACACGCTTTACCTGGGCCAGCCACAGGCCCGCCCTCTGTTCTCCTGACTGGAATTGATCAATGTTCAAGAAAGCTGGCAAGACCTTGCTAGGTCTGGCTGTCGCTGCAAGCTTCATGCAAGCGCACGCCGCAGAAACCAAGAAAGTAGACGTGCTGCTGGTCGGCGGCGGCATCATGAGCTCGACCCTGGCCGTGTGGCTGCACGAGCTGGAGCCAAGCTGGTCGATGGAAATGGTAGAGCGCCTGGATGGCGTGGCCGAAGAAAGCTCCAACGGCTGGAACAACGCCGGTACCGGCCACTCCGCGCTGGCCGAGCTGAACTACACCCCGGAAGACAAAGACGGCAACGTCAACATCGCCAAGGCCATCGAAATCAACGAGGCCTTCCAGGTCTCCCGCCAGTTCTGGGCCTGGCAGGTCCGCCAGGGCGTGCTGAAGAACCCGCACTCGTTCATCAACACCACGCCGCACATGAGCTTCGTGTGGGGCGATGACAACATCAAGTTCCTGAAGAAGCGTTACGACGCGCTGCAGGCCAGCCCGCTGTTCCGCCCGATGCAGTACTCCGAGGACCATGCGCAGATCGCCAAGTGGGTCCCGCTGATGATGGAAGGCCGCGACCCGAACCAGAAGCTGGCCGTGACCTGGACGCCGATCGGCACCGACGTCAACTTCGGCGAGATCACCCGACAGTTCGTCGGCCACCTGAAAACCCAGAAAAACTTCGACCTGAAGCTGTCCAGCGAAGTGCAGGACATCACCCGCAACAAGGACGGCTCGTGGCACGTCGAGTACAAGAACCTGAAGGACGGTAGCGAATCGGCCACCGACGCCAAGTTCCTGTTCATCGGTGCCGGCGGCGGCGCGCTGAAGCTGCTGCAGAAGTCGGGCATTCCTGAAGCCAAGGAATACGCAGGCTTCCCGGTGGGCGGCTCGTTCCTGGTGACCGAGAACCCGACCGTGGCCATGCAGCACATGGCCAAGGCCTACGGCATCGCCTCGACCGGCGCGCCACCCATGTCGGTTCCGCACCTGGACACCCGCGTGCTGGATGGCAAGCGCGTGATCCTGTTCGGCCCATTCGCCACCTTCTCGACCAAGTTCCTGAAGAACGGCTCGTACCTGGACCTGCTGAGCAGCACCACCACCCACAACGTGTGGCCGATGACCAAGGTCGGCATCGATCAGTACCCGCTGGTGGAATACCTCGCTGGCCAGCTGATGCTGTCTGATGATGACCGCTTCGAAGCCCTGCGCACCTACTTCCCGAACGCCAAGAAGGAAGACTGGCGCCTGTGGCAGGCCGGCCAGCGCGTGCAGATCATCAAGCGTGATGCCGAGAAAGGTGGCGTGCTGAAGCTGGGCACCGAAGTGGTTGCTTCCGAAGACCGCACCATTGCCGGCCTGCTGGGTGCATCGCCAGGTGCTTCGACTGCTGCACCGATCATGCTGAACGTGCTGGAAACCGTGTTCAAGGAGAAGGTCGCTACCCCTGAGTGGCAGGCCAAGATCAAGCAGATCGTGCCTAGCTACGGCACCAAGCTGAACGAGTCGGCGGCAGCCACCCAGAAAGAGTGGAACTACACAGCTGAAGTGCTGCAGCTGGAGAAGCCACCGGTGATCGACGAGAGCGTCGGCACCACGGTTGCACCGAGCCAGCCGGTTGAGAGCAAGCCTGAGAATGACATGGCGCTGTAAGCGGCTATTGTTGTGAGAGAAGCCACGGGGGAGACCTCGTGGCTTTTTTGTTGCCTGTTCCGGCCCTTTCGCGGGTAAACCCGCTCCCACAGGGATAGCGCCAAGCCTGTGGCCAGCGCGGTCCGTGTGGGAGCGGGTTTACCCGCGAAGAGGCCGGCACAGGAAAATCATTGCTGCCGCAGAATGCAGTCCAGCAACCCGGGAAACCGCTCCGCCAGCATCTCGCTACGCAACGAATTCATATGCATAGTCCCCACATTGCGGGTATGCACCAACCCCGCATCACGCAGCACGCGAAAATGGTGGGACATGCTCGACTTCGGCCGGCCGCCGTCCAGCTCGCCGCAGCTGGCTTCGGCCACGCCCGCCAGGTGGCGCACGATACCCAGGCGCACCGGGTCGCTCAGGGCATAGAGCAGGCGTTCCAGGGTGAGGTCTTCAGAATTGGGATGTTGATAGGCTCGCATGGTCGTCATGATAACGGGGCTATCATTAATTGCCATAGTTCGATTATGATCGAACAATCGTAATCAAACAGCCCGGGAGCTTCCCCATGTCCGCCTTGTTCGAACCGTACACCCTCAAGGACGTTACCCTGCGCAACCGCATTGCCATCCCGCCGATGTGCCAGTACATGGCCGAGGACGGCATGATCAACGACTGGCACCACGTGCACCTGGCCGGCCTGGCCCGTGGTGGTGCCGGCCTGCTGGTGGTCGAGGCCACTGCCGTGGCACCGGAAGGGCGCATCACCCCCGGTTGCGCCGGTATCTGGAGCGATGCCCACGCCCAGGCTTTCGTGCCAGTGGTGCAGGCAATCAAGGCCGCCGGTTCCGTGCCGGGTATCCAGATTGCCCATGCCGGGCGCAAGGCCAGCGCCAACCGCCCGTGGGAAGGCGATGACCACATCGCTGCCGGCGACCCCCGCGGTTGGGAAACCATCGCCCCGTCCGCCATCGCCTTCGGTGCACACCTGCCGCAAGTGCCGCGCGAGATGACCCTGGACGACATCGCCCGGGTCAAGCAGGACTTCGTCGATGCCGCCCGCCGGGCGCGTGATGCCGGCTTCGAGTGGATCGAGCTGCACTTTGCCCATGGTTACCTGGGCCAGAGCTTCTTCTCCGAGCACTCCAACAAGCGTATCGATGCCTACGGTGGCAGCTTTGACAACCGCAGCCGCTTCCTGCTGGAAACCCTGGCTGCGGTGCGTGAGGTATGGCCAGAAAACCTGCCACTGACCGCGCGTTTTGGTGTGCTGGAATACGATGGCCGCGATGAGCAGACCCTGGAAGAGTCGATCGAGCTGGCGCGCCGCTTCAAGGCTGGCGGCCTCGACCTGCTGAGCGTGAGTGTCGGCTTCATCATTCCCGACACCAAGATCCCGTGGGGCCCGGCGTTCATGGGGCCGATTGCCGAGCGCGTGCGCCGTGAGGCGAAGCTGCCGGTGACCTCGGCGTGGGGTTTTGGTACGCCGCAACTGGCGGAAGCGGCGCTGCAGGCCAACCAGCTGGACCTGGTATCGGTAGGGCGTGCGCACCTGGCAGACCCGCACTGGGCATATTTTGCGGCCAAGGAGCTGGGGGTGGAGAAAGCCTCCTGGACCTTGCCGGCACCATATGCGCACTGGCTGGAGCGTTATCGCTAAGGCATGAAGGGGCTGCTTTGCAGCCCATTCGCGGGTAAACCCGCTCCCACAGGATCTCCACTGCTCTCAAGGCCTGTGCGATCCCTGTGGGAGCGGGTTCACCCGCGAAGAGGACAGTACAGGCTAAAACCGGTCCAACCGGTAAGCCGCCATATCAGCCCCACTGTCCCTGTCAGCCAACCGCCCCACCCACTCCGCCGTCACCGCCGCCTGGGTCAATCCCAGGTGCTGATGCCCGAATGCCAACAGCACTCGCCCATCACACACCCGGTCGATCACCGGCAACGAATCCGGCAACGAAGGCCGGAAGCCCATCCATGGTGTCGCTCCCTCCACACTCAGATCCCGCTGGAACAAGCCCTTGCTCAACCGGTGCAACTGCCACGCCCGCTGCATGCTTGGCGGCGCGTCGAGCCCGGCGAATTCCACCGTGCCGGCCAGACGCAAGCCCCCGGCCATGGGCGTCATGATGAACTTGCGCTCCAGTGAAGTAACTGCAAACGGCAAACGCTGATGCTCGCCAGGCAACATCAGGTGATAGCCGCGCTCGGTGTCCAGTGGCACCTGCTTGCCGGTCAACGCGCTGGTCAACCGCGCAGAGTGCGCGCCACAACTGATCAGCACCTGGCGGGCATCGAGCGTGCCCTGGTCGCAGGCCAGGCTGACCCCGCCGCTGTGCAGCCGTCCGCCATCGACCTGTGCCTGGACAAAACGCACGCCGCTGGCCTTGGCCGCTTCGAACAATTCGCACACCACCCGGTAGGGGTCGATGAAGTGGCCGGTACGCGGGAAGAACAGCCCGCCCAGCAGTGACGGGCTCAGTTGCGGCGCCGCTGCGCGTACGGTTTCTGCCGACCAGAAGTCCACCGCTACCGCCTGCTGTTGCATGCGTGCACGCAAGGCCTCCAGCACCTGGCGCGACTCCGGTCGCTCGAACACCAGCAACGAGCCATCTTCCTGGAACAGTTCGCTGCGCCCGATCGAGCCCAGCAACCGCTGCCAGGCACCCAGGCTGCCTTCGTTCAATGTGCGAATGCCGGCCACGCTGCGCTGAAACGGGCCCGGGCGCAGGTTGAGCAGCAGGCGGGTGAACCAGGGCATGGCCTTGGGCAGGTACTTCCAGTCCAGGCGCAGCGGGCCCATCGGGTCCAGCAGCATGCGCGGCAGGCGTTTGAGGATCGACAGGTCGGCAATCGGGAACACCTGCTCGGTTGCCAGGTGCCCGGCATTCCCGTAGGACGCGCCCTGGCCGGGTGCCTGGCGGTCGACCAGCGTTACCCGGCGGCCCTGGCGGGCCAGTTGCAGGGCACAGGCGACGCCGACAATGCCGGCGCCGACCACGGCGATATCGGTTTCAGCGGTTTCGAGCATCCTTAGCCTTCCCGTTTACCGTCGAGCAGGCGCCGCAGGTGCAGCGGGTTGCCGTGCTTCAGCGCCTGCGGCAGCAGGGCATCGGGGAAGTCCTGGTAGCACACCGGGCGCAGGAAGCGCAGGATCGCCGCCGTGCCCACCGAGGTGGTGCGGGCATCGGAGGTGGCCGGGAACGGCCCGCCGTGGACCATCGCGTCGCACACCTCTACACCGGTCGGCCAGCCATTGACCAGGATGCGCCCGGCCTTGCGTTCAAGGGTTGGCAGCAGGGCGCGGGCGCTGTCGATGTCGGCGTCGTCCAGTTGCAGGGTGGCGGTCAACTGGCCTTCCAGATGTTCGGCCACCTGGCGGACCTGCTCATCGTTGGCGCAGGCCACCACCAGCGACGCCGCGCCGAAGATTTCGGCCTGCAAGGCCGGGTCGGCAAGGAACGCTTCGGCCTGGGTCACGAACAGCTGCGCCTGGCACTGGTTGGGGCCTTGCCCGGCCTGGCCACTGGCGGCGGCCTGGGCATTGGCGTTTGCGGCCAGGGCGCCGACACCGGCCTGGTAGGCACTGAAGATGCCCGGGGTGAGCATGGTCTGTGCAGCAGCCTGGCGCACGTGTTCGCTGGCGGCGTCGATGAAGCGCTGCAACGCCGGCCCTTGGCGGGCTATCACCAGGCCGGGGTTGGTGCAGAACTGGCCAGCGCCCTGGGTCAGCGAGGCGACGAAGCCTTGTGCCAGTGCCTCGGCGCGGGTTTGCAGGGCGCTGTCGAACAGGAACACCGGGTTGATCGAGCTCATTTCGGCGTACACCGGGATCGGCTCCGGGCGGGCCTGGGCCGCCTGGCACAGCGCAATGCCACCGCTACGCGAGCCGGTAAAGCCAACGGCCTTGATGCGTGGGTCGCTGACCAGCGCAATGCCCACTTCACGACCGGAGCCGTACAACAGCGAAAACACACCGGCCGGCAAGCCGCACTGCTTCACGGCCTTTGCCACTGCCTGGCCGACCAGTTCGCTGGTGCCCGGGTGGGCGCCGTGGGCCTTGACCACCACCGGGCAACCGGCGGCCAGGGCCGAGGCGGTGTCGCCACCGGCCACCGAGAAGGCCAAAGGGAAATTGCTGGCGCCGAATACCGCCACCGGCCCCAAAGCCACCTGGCGCTGGCGCAGGTCGGCGCGCGGCAGGGGCTGGCGCTCGGGCAGGGCGTTGTCTACCCGCACGTCCAGCCATTCGCCGGCCCGCACCACACGGGCGAAGGTGCGCAGCTGGGTGCAGGTGCGGCCACGTTCGCCCTGGATGCGCGCCTTGGGCAGGCCGCTTTCGGCCACGGCGCGGTCGATCAGGGCATCGCCCAGCGCCTCGATCTGCGTAGCGATGGTTTCGAGGAATTGTGCCCGTTGCTCGAGCGAGGTTTCACGGTAGGCATCGAACGCTGCCCAGGCCAGAGTGCAGGCCTTGGCCACGTGTTCGCCGGTGCCGCCGAGGTAGGCCGGTTCCAGCGCCTGGCCGGTGGCCGGGTCGATGGCGCGGATGGCTTCGCGGCTGCCGGTTACCGGCGTCTGGCCGATCAGCAGGTTGCCTGTGAGGGTCATGGAGCCTCCTTTGGAATCAATATCAAGGGAGACCGCAACTCTTGAGGGAGCGGGTTTACCCGCGAAGCAGGCGACTCGGTGCCTGGCACCGGCTTCGCCGGTGTTCGCGGGTGAACCCGCTCCCACAGGGGCTGCGGCTCGGCCTGGAATCAGGCGATCAGGCGATGTTCTGCTCAGCCGACCAGCTGGCGTACCAGGTGCGGAACAGCGCGTACTGCTGCTCGGCATAGTTGCGCTGGGCGTCGGTCAGCACGTCGGTCTCGTTGAAGTGCAGGCTGTATTCGCTGTCACCATTCAGCACCATCAGGTGCTTGTAGTAGAGGACCAGGTCGCAGCCTTCATCGAACGATGACAGCACCGCCAGTGCCGCTTCCAGTTCCCGTGCCAGGCGGCGGGCCTTGGCATCACCCTTGGCCGCCTGCTTGCTCAGGCTCACCAGGTGCAGCACCTCACGCGGCAGGGCGTTGCCGATGCCGGTGATGGCGCCGGTGGCGTTGCAGTTGACGAAGCCATGCACCACCTGGGTGTCGACGCCGACCATCAGGGTCACGTCGTCATCCTTGGAGGTGATGTGCTCGGCGGCGTAGCGCAGGTCGGCGCCACCGCCGAACTCCTTGAAGCCGATCAGGTTGGGGAACTCGCGGCGCAGTTCGAAGAACAGGTCGGCGCGGGTGGCAAAACCATAGTAGGGGCTGTTGTAGATCACCGCCGGCAGCTTCGGCGCGGCAGCCAGGATGGCCGAGAAGTGGTGCTTCTGGGCAATCAGCGAGGCGCCGCGGCTGAGCACGCGGGGGATGACCATCAGGCCGGCGGCACCGACCTTGGCCGCGTGGGCGGCGTGAGATACCGCCTCACGGGTGTTCACCGCGCCGGTACCGACGATGGTCGGGATGCCGGCGGCCACCAGGCGCGCCACGCCCTCCTGGCGCTCGGCTTCGGTCAGCAGCGGCCAGTCGCCCATCGAGCCGCAGTACACCACGGCGCTCATGCCAGCTTCGATCAGCTCGCGGCCCTTGCGCACCAGGGCGTCGAAGTCCGGCTTGCGCTCGGCGGTGCAGGGGGTCATCAGGGCGGGCATGGTGCCGGTGAAGATGTTGTTGGTCATTGTTGTCACTCCTCGCGATATTCGATTTTCTGGAAAAAGCCGGGGTCAGATGCCCCAGGCGAACGGGTCCTGTTCGTCGATCAGCAGGGTGCTGTCGGCGGTCATGTAGGCGCGGCCGGTGATGAACGGGCGAATGCGTTCGCCATCGCGCTCGTAGCGGCCCTGGAACTGGCTGCCGGTGATACTGGCCTGTACCCAGGTCTGGCCTTCGTCGAGCTTGCCGTCGGCGGCCAGGCAGGCCAGCTTGGCGCTGGTGCCCGTGCCGCAGGGCGAGCGGTCGTAGGCCTTGCCGGGGCACATCACGAAGTTGCGGCTGTCGGCGTTGGCATCGTCGGCAAACAGTTCGATGTGGTCGATGGGGGCGCCGTTTTCACCGGTGATGCCCTGGGCTTCGAGGGCCTTGAGCATCGCCCAGGTGTACTCGGTCAGCGCTTCGCGGTTGCCCAGTTCGATGTGCTGGCCGTGTTCTGAGACGAGGAAAAACCAGTTGCCACCCCAGGCGATGTCGCCGCGTACCTGGCCATGGCCGGGCACCTCCACCAGCACTTGCTGGCGATAGCGGTAGGACGGCACGTTGCCGACGGTGACGGCACCGTCTTCATGCAGGGTGGCGCTGACCTGGCCGACCGGGGTGTCGATCTTGTGCACGCCCGGTGCGATCAGGCCCAGGTGCTGCAACGAGGCGACCAGGCCGATGGTGCCGTGGCCGCACATGTTCAGGTAGCCAGCGTTGTTGAAGAAGATCACCCCGCACGTGGCGTCGGCCGACACCGGTGGGCAGTACAGCGCACCGACCAGCACATCGTTGCCGCGAGGCTCCAGCAGGCAGGCGCGGCGCCATTGGTCGTGCAGCTCGCGCAGCTCGTCGCGCTGCTCGGCCATGCTGCGGCCATGCAGTTGCGGGAAGCCTTTCATCACCAGGCGGGTCGGTTCCCCGCCGGTGTGCGAGTCGATGACGTGAATGTGTTTCATGGGCATATCCATTCGAGAGTAGGTCAGGAGGCGACGGCGGCAGGGCGCTGGCCTGGGTAGCTTTCGGCGGAGGCTTCGCTTTCATCCTCGCCCTCCAGGCGCACCAGGTGCGCAGGTACGCCGGTGGCCGCGCCCCAGTAGTAGATGCCCAGCGCACAAGCGGCCACGACCACGGTGTCGAGCGGGTGGTCGAGCACTCCCAGGCCGCCGAAGCTGCCCAGCCACGACAGCAGGATGGTCACCGCGTAGAAGCCGATCAGCCACGCCGACGAGCGCACTTGCTGGGTCAGCGACAGGTGCTGGGTCGGCACGAAACGGCCGCACAGCAGGTACAGGACGAACATGACGATCTGCAGGGCCAGCAGCCACGACACGGTCTTCCAGCCCGACCAGTACACGATCAGCGCGGCGATGATGAACGACAGCGGGCCGAGCACGCTCATGCCCTTGACCCGGAACGGGCGCGGCATGTCGGGGGCGTTGCGGCGCAGTGCGGCGACGGTGACCGGGGCCACGGCGTAGCTCAGTACCAGGGCGGCGGAAACCACGTTGATCAGTGCTTCCCAGGACGGGAAGGGCAGGGTCCAGAACACCGACAGGCCGAAGGTCAGCCACAGCGCCGGGCGCGGGATGCCGGACTCGGCATCGATGCGGGTGAAGTACTTGAAGAAGGTGCCGGTCTGCGCCCAGCCGTAGACCACGCGCGGGGTGGCGTTCATGTAGATGTTGCCGCAGCCGCTGGGCGAGATCACCGCGTCGGCCACCACCAGGTAGGCCAGCCAGCCCACACCCAGGGCCAGGGCGATGTCGCGGTAGGGCAGGGCCAGTTCCTTGGTCACTGCGGCCCAGCCGTTGCTCAGCATTTCGGTCGGCACGCTGCCGAGGAAGGCCAGTTGCAGCAGGGCGTAGATCGCGGTGGACAGCAATACCGAGAGGATCAGCGCGATCGGGATGGTGCGCTGTGGGTTCTTCACTTCACTGGCCACCGAAATGATCGGCGTCAGGCCCAGGTAGGCGAAGATGATGCCACCGGCCGATACCGCCATTTCAACGCCGGACAGACCGAACGGGGCAAAGCCCTGGACCTCGAAGTTTTCCGGCTTGAAGAAGGTGAACAGCACGCCGATGACCAGCAGCGGCACGATGAACTTGAACACGCTGACCAGGTTGTTCGCCTTGGCGAAGGTTTTCACGCTGCGGTAGTTGAGGAAGAAGAACAGCCCCAGCAGGGCGAACTGCACCAGCCAGCCGAGCACAGTCGGGTCGCTGGAGCCGGCCTTGGTCAGCCCGGGGAACCAGGCGGCGGCGTATTGGCGCGAAGCGACCACTTCGATGGCGATCAGGCTGGAAAAGGCGATCAGGGTAATGAAGCCCATCAAGTAGCCCAGCAGCGGGCCATGGGAGTAAACCGGGTAGCGCACCACGCCCCCGGCGCGCGGCAGGGCAGCACCCAGTTCGCAATAGACGATGCCCAGCAACAGCACGGCGAAGCCGCCAAGGAACCAGGACAGGATGCCGGCCGGGCCGGCGATGGCCGAGACGTGGCTGGCGGCGAACAGCCAGCCGGAGCCGAAGATGGCGCCTAGGCCGATGAAGGTGAGGTCCAGCAATGACAACTGTTTCTTGAATTTGCCTGACATGGGTTCGCCTTTTTGTTGGTTATTGGATAGGCAGGTCTGATGTCACGAGATGCGGCTTTTCGGGCCGCGCTCTTGTAGGACTTGGGGCGGCTTGCGTGGGGCATAGAGTGGACCGATCAGGGCGGCGGATCTTGATGGTTTTCTGCAGGGCTGATGACGAAATCGGCACAGTTGCAGAAAAACAGTGGCGAGAGGAACGGGGGGTGAATAGGCTGTAAGCCATACCGCATAAGGGTTTTAGACATTTACTCGCTGTGCCGGCCCTTTCGCGGGTAAACCCGCTCCCACAGGTACCCCCGCAGCTTCGAGGGCTGCGCAGTACCTGTGGGAGCGGGTTTACCCGCGAAAGGGCCGGCACAGCAGACCGAGACAGAGCAGATGACCAACACCCCCCTGGCAACCCTGTACCAGTCCCTCGACCAGCACCGCCCCGCCAGCCTCGAGGCGCTGCTCGCCGGTGTCTCCCTGCTGCTGCCAATCCTCGACGCCATCCCCAACGCCGCGATCTTCATCAAGGACCCGGCCGCCCGCTACGTGCTGGCCAACAACACCCTGGTCCAGCGCTGCGGCCTCAAGCGCCTGCAACCGCTGCTAGGCAAGACCAGCGCCGAAGTGTTCCCGGCACAGCTGGGCCCCGGTTACACCGAGCAGGATCGTCGTGTTCTCAAGGAAGGGCTGGTGCTGGAGGACCAGCTGGAGCTGCACTTGTACGGCAGCCGCGAACCTGGCTGGTGCCTGACCCACAAGCGCCCGCTGTACGACCAGGCCGGCGAGATCATCGGCCTGGTCGGCATCTCGGTCGATTTGCAATCAGCCGCCGACAGCCACCCCGCCTACCAACGCCTTGCGGCGGTGGACGAGCATATCCGCCGGCATTTCCACCAGCCGATCAGCATGGGCGAGCTGACCCGTATCGCCGGCATTTCCGTGGCCCAGCTGGAGCGCTACTGCAAGCGGGTGTTCCACCTCACGCCACGGCAGATGATCCACAAGGCGCGCCTGGAGCACGCCCACCGCCTGCTGCACTCGGAACTGCCGATCACTGAAGTGGCGATGTGCTGTGGCTATACCGACCACAGCGCCTTCAGCCGCCAGTTCAAGCAACTGACCGGCTTCACCCCGCGCCAGTACCGCCAGGCGACCAGCGCTCAGCTGGCCTGAAACAGCGCCCGCGCCTCATCGAAGCACTGCTCGGCAATGGCCGAGCGCGGCTCGCTGCGGCGCAGCAGCAGGCCGACCGGGCTGTGGATGGCGGCATCGGCCACCGGCAGGATGCGCAGGTGCTCGCTCAGGTCCTCCAGGCCGCAGTCCAGCGGCATGACTGCGCAGCACATGCCGGTGTTGATGGCCTGGATCAGCTGGAAGCTCGAGTCGCTTTCCAGCACCGCATTCGGCTCCAGGCCACGGCTGCGGAAACTCAGGTCCAGCGATTGGCGGTAATGCATGCCCTTGCTCAGCAGGCCCAGCGGAATGTTGCCTAGCTCGTCCCAGCGCAGGGTGTCGCTGGTGAACTGGAAGTGCCGGGTATCGTGCAGCAGGCCCATGGTGGTGGTGCCCAGTTCGATCACTTCGAAGAAGCTGGTGTTGACCTGGTCCAGGTAGCAGATGCCCAGGTCGAGCTGGTTGCGGCTGAGCCCGTCGATGATCTGTTCCGAGCTCAGCGAGCTGAGCTGGAAGTGCAGTTCGGGGTATTTTTCACGCAGCGGCAGCAGCAGGTGCATGGGGTTGAAACTGGCCAGCGGCACCGTGCCCAGGCGCAGGCTGCCGACCACCTGGCCACGGCAGCTGGCGGCCTCGGCCTGCAGGCCGTCGTGGGCGGCGAGCAGGGTGCGGGCCCAGGCCAGGATGCGCTCGCCGGCCTCGGTGAAACCTTCGAAGCGCTGGCCACGCTTGACCAGCACCAGGTCCAGTTCGTCCTCCAGGTTGCGCAGGCGCATGGACAGCGTCGGCTGAGTGATATGGCACAGCGCCGCTGCCTGGCCGAAGTGGCGGGTCTGGTCGAGGGCGATGAGGAACTTGAGCTGCTTGATGTCCATGGAAGTGCCTGGTATCGGGTTGTGCAGACCATAACTCAGGTCTGCGATAGATGTCATTGATCAGCCGGTATGCCATATCGATTGGACGCCCCCGGGCCATGCCTCTAGCGTGGCGGCATGCCATTCGAGGAGCCTCACCGTGCGCGTCCAGCTCGACGCGGTCTTCGTACCGCTCAATATCGCCGTTCTGACCGTCAGCGACACCCGTACCTACGAAAACGACACCTCTGGCGAGCTGCTGGCCAGCCGCTCGGTGGAGGTCGGCCACCGCCTGGTAGCGCGGGCGTTGCTCAAGGACGACCTGTACAAGATCCGCGCCCAGGTCGCCACCTGGATTGCCGACGAGCAGGTGCAGGTGGTGCTGATCACCGGCGGTACCGGTTTTACCGGCCGTGACAGCACGCCGGAAGCGGTCGAGTGCTTGCTGGACAAACGCATCGATGGCTTTGGCGAACTGTTCCGTGCATTGTCGATTCTCGATATCGGCACCTCGACGGTGCAGAGCCGGGCGTTGGCCGGCCTTTCGAACCGGACGTTGGTGTGCTGCCTGCCGGGCTCCACCGGGGCCTGCCGTACGGCGTGGGAGGGCATCCTGGCGGAGCAGCTGGATGCGCGGCACCGGCCGTGCAACTTCGTCAAGCACCTGAAGCCGATCGAGGCCTGTGCAAGCCGGGGCTGAGTTTTCTCCTGTCCTGGCCTCTTCGCGGGTAAACCCGCTCCCACAGGTAACGCGCAGGGTTCGAAACCTGTGGGGGCCCTGTGGGAGCGGGTTTACCCGCGAAAGGGCCGGCACAGGCCACTGCATTCGGTCAGCTCAAAACATGGTCCACCGGCAACAACGCCGGCGGCAGCTGTTGTTCTCCCAACCCCGCCAGCACATCGCGCTCCACGGTCCGCACCATGGCATCGGTCGGCAGGTCGTTCTCATCGCGCCCGAACGGGTCTTCCAGCTCATTGCCAATCGCATCCAGCCCGAAGAACGTGTACCCCACGATGGTGGTGAACAGCGGCGCCAGCCAACCCAGCGGCTCGGCCAGGGCAAACGGCAGCAACAGGCAGAAGATGTAGATGGTGCGGTGCAGCAACAGCGTGTAGGGGAACGGCAACGGTGTGCCCTTGATCCGCTCGCAGGTGGCCTGCACTTCGGTCAGGCCCACCAGCCGCTGTTCCAGCAGGCTGTAGCGCCAGTCACTGATGTGCTGCTGTTCGGCCAGCCGCGAGCAGTGCCCGCCGATTTCGCGCAGGATGGCGTCGCACACGTTGTGCGGGCTGATAGCTTCGGGCCGGGCCAGCCAAGGCCGGGCGGCGGCCAGTTCGTCCTCGCTGCGCAGCCGTGCATTCAGTGCATGGGCAAAGCCGCACAGGCTGCGCAACAGTTCGGCACGCAGGGTTTCGTCGGTAATCACCAGGCTTTCGCGCACGAACGAGCGGGTTTCGATGATCAGCTTGCCCCAGGCCTTGCGCCCCTCCCACCAGCGGTCATAGCAGGCGTTGTTGCGAAAACTCATGAAAATCGACAGCGACAGGCCGAGCAAGGTGAACGGCGTGGCGCTGACCGGGTAGAAAAATGCCGGGAAATGTCGCTCGACCAACACGATCAGCGCGGCCAGCAGGGTGACTGTCAGGCAGCGCAGGGCAATGCGCTTGACGATCGAACCCTTGAGGGTGAACAGCACACGCAGCACATCGGGGGTGGGGTGGACGATCATGGAAATCCAGAGGCGGCTGGCTAGCCGCCGGTCATGTTCATGAAACGCAGGATCTGCACATCGCCACCGACTTCGAAGTGATGGCGGTAGGGCTTGAGGTGCAACGAGTCACGAATGGCCTTTTCCAGGCGTTCAGGGTTGCCGGGGTGGGCGCGCAGCACCTGTTTCAGGTCCACCGAGTGTTCATTGCCCAGGCACAGCAGCAGGCGACCTTCGACAGTGAGGCGCACGCGGTTGCAGGTGGCGCAGAAGTTGTGGCTGTGTGGCGAAATGAAGCCGACCCGAGTGTTGGCGGCTTCGGCCAGGCGCCAGTAGCGGGCCGGGCCTTGGGACGACTCGGTCGACTCGACCAGGGTGAACTGCTCGGCCAGCAGCGCGCGTACTTCATCGCTGGAGCAGAACGACTCGCCGCGTTCATGTTCGCTGATCACGCCCAAGGGCATTTCTTCGATGAAGGTGATGTCCAGTTCGCGGTCGATGGCAAAGCGTACCAGGTCGACCAGCTCGTGGTCGTTGCGGCCCTTGAGGACTACGCAGTTGAGCTTGGTGCGCTTGAAGCCGGCCTGGCGGGCGGCGTCGATGCCGGCGATCACCTGGTGCAGGTCGCCGGTGCGGGTCAGTTGTTTGAAGCGTTCGGCGTCCAGGCTGTCGAGGCTAATGTTCAGGCGCGTGACACCGGCGTCGAACAGCGGTTGGGCCAGGCGCCCGAGTTGCGAGCCGTTGCTGGTCAGGCACAACTCGCGCAGGCCGGGCAGGGCAGCGATGCGCCCGCACAGGTCGACGATGCCCTGGCGCACCAACGGCTCGCCGCCGGTCAGGCGGATCTTGCGGGTGCCGAGAGCGACGAAGCGCTCGGCCACCAGGAACAGTTCTTCGAGGCTGAGGATTTGCTGGCGCGGCAGGAACTGCATGTCTTCGGCCATGCAGTACACGCAACGGAAGTCGCAGCGGTCGGTGACCGACATCCGCAGGTAGTCGATTTTCCGGTTGAAGCCGTCGATCAGGGGCCGGCTGTTCTGTTCCACGTTCGCGCTCGAATGGGTTGGGACTTGAGTCCAAGCTATAACCTGGCCGCAGGGCCGTCAAATTGCTTTGTCCGACCGATTGATCGATGGCCTCTATCACTTGGCGCAGCATCTTCAGCGCCTATGAGATCGAGCGCCGCCCGCGCGGCGCTTCGCGGCACAAGGCCGCTCCCACATTTGTTTCGGGCCAGTTATTCCTGTGCCAGGTGGGTTGCAGCTTTGGTGCATGGCTGGAGATTGATGGGGTGCAGTGGCGTACCGTTCGATATCGAATGGAACAAACAAAGCGGACAGAGGTGAAACCACAGGAGTGACTGGCCCGAAACAAATGTGGGAGCGGCCTTGTGCCGCGAAGCGCCGCGCGGGCGGCGCTCGATCTCATAGGCGCTGAAGATTCTGTGGCAAGCACCTGGCAGCCCCAACACATCTCCAGAAAATACCCATGATCGAAACCACCTATCACCCCGTAAGATCTTTCGATTGGACGGCTCTCCCCCACGCTCCATAGGCTGAAAAAAAGCATCGAAGCGTGAGGATTCATCGCATGAGCCAGGACCAACACATCAGGGACTACAAGGGCGCCGCCGCCGGCTGGGGGGCGCTCAAGAGCGTGACCAAGAGCTGGCTGGGCAGCGAAAATGCCTTCAAGAACCTGCGGGCCATGCTCAAGACCAACCAGAACGGTGGCTTCGACTGCCCCGGCTGCGCCTGGGGCGAGTCGCCGGAAAACGACATGGTCAAGTTCTGCGAGAACGGCGCCAAGGCGGTCAACTGGGAGGCCACCGGCCGCTCGGTGGACCCGGCGTTCTTCGCCAGGTACAGCGTCAGTGCGCTGGCCGAACAGACTGACTACTGGCTGGAGTACCAAGGCCGCCTGACCCACCCGATGCGCTATGACGCGGCCACCGACCACTATGTCGAAACCAGTTGGGAAGAAGCTTTTGCGCTGATTGCCCAACATTTGCGCGCACTCGATTCGCCCGACGAGGCCGAGTTCTACACCTCGGGCCGGGCCAGCAACGAGGCGGCGTTCCTCTACCAGCTGTTCGTCCGTGCCTACGGTACCAACAACTTCCCCGACTGCTCGAACATGTGCCATGAGGCCAGCGGCGTGGGCATGTCGGAAACCCTCGGCGTGGGCAAGGGCACGGTGGTGTTCCACGACCTGGAGCTGGCCGACGCCATCTTCGTCATCGGCCAGAACCCCGGCACCAACCACCCGCGCATGCTCGAACCGCTGCGTGAAGCGGTGAAACGTGGTGCCCAGGTGGTCTGCTTCAACCCGCTCAAAGAGCGCGGCCTGGAGCGCTTCCAGCACCCGCAGCACCCCTTCGAGATGCTCAGCAATGGCTCCGAGCCAACCAACACGGCCTACTTCCGTCCGGCTTTGGGCGGCGACATGGCAGTGATGCGCGGCATCGCCAAGTACCTGCTGCAGTGGGAGCGCGAAGCACAGGCCAATGGCGAACCGGCGGTGTTCGACCATGCCTTCATCGCCGAGCACACCAGTGGTATCGACGCTTACCTGGACGTCGTGGATGCCACGCCCTGGGCGCACATCGTCGAGCAATCGGGCCTGACCCAGGCCGAGATCGAACTGGCTGCGCGCATGTACCGCAAGGCCGAACGGGTGATCATGTGCTGGGCCATGGGCGTCACCCAGCACCGCCACTCGGTGCCGACCGTGCAGGAAATCGTCAACCTGCAGTTGCTGCGCGGTAACGTCGGCAAGCCCGGCGCCGGCCTGTCACCGGTGCGTGGCCACAGCAACGTGCAGGGCGACCGCACCATGGGCATCGACGAGAAGCCCGGGGCTGCGCTGCTCGATGCCATTGAAAAGCGCTTCCGGTTCCGCGTGCCGCGCGCCCACGGGCACAATGCGGTGCTGGCGATCAAGGCCATGGAAGAGGGGCGGGCCAAGGTGTTCATAGGCCTGGGTGGCAACTTTGCCCAAGCTACGCCGGATACGCCACGCACCCATGCGGCGATGCGCAATTGCGCGCTGACCGTGCAGATTTCCACCAAGCTCAACCGCTCGCACCTGGTCACCGGCCGCGATGCGCTGATCTTGCCGTGCCTGGGCCGTACCGAAATCGACATGCAGGCCAGCGGGCCGCAAGGGGTGACCGTAGAGGACACCTTCAGCATGGTGCACATCTCCCACGGCCAACTGCGCCCGCGCTCGCCGCACCTGCGCTCGGAGCCGTGGATCATCGCCGGCATGGCTCAGGCGACCCTGGGCAAGCAGCCGATCGACTGGGAATACGCTGTTGCCGACTACGGCCGTATCCGCAGCATGATTGCCGATGTGATCCCCGGTTTTACCGATTTCAACGAGCGCCTGCAGCACCCGGGCGGCTTCCACCTGGGCAACAACGCCGCCGACCGTACCTGGCGCACGGCCACTGGCAAGGCGCGCTTCAGCTTGCACCAGCTGCCGGAGCAGTTGGTGAATGCCAAGGTGCTGGCGCGCGGTGACAAGCCCGACCTGATCCTGCAAACCCTGCGTTCGCACGACCAGTACAACACCACCCTCTATGGCCTGGACGACCGTTATCGCGGGGTGTTCGGCCTGCGTGAAGTAGTGTTCGTCAACGAGGTCGACATCCGCCGGATGGGCTTCGAGCCGGGCGAGCATGTGGACCTGGTGTCGCTGTGGGAGGATGGCGTGGAGCGGCGGGTGTCGGGCTTCCGCCTGGTGGCGTATGACGTGCCCGAGGGGCAGGCGGCGGCCTATTACCCGGAGACCAACCCGCTGGTGCCGCTGGAAAGCTATGGCGAGGGGACCTATACCCCGACCTCGAAGTTCGTGGCGATCAAGGTCGAGAAGGCCAAGGCCGGGAACCGCATTGCGGCGGTGCTGGCCTCGGATTGATCGGTTGCCTGTGCCGGCCTCTTCGCGGGCAAGCCCGCGAAGAATCCAGCACCGATTAGGAACGATGCACCGGGTAAGCCGTGGTGTACTTCATCTGCTCCATGGCAAAACTGGACGTGATGTTCGACAGCCCGTCAGTACTGGTAATCAGCTTTTTATAAAACCGGTCGTACGCCGCAATATCCCCCACCACCACCCGCAGCATGTAATCCCAGTCGCCGGACATACGGTAGAACTCCATCACTTCCTCGAACCCGGTCACGGTCGCGGCAAACTGCTCCAGCCAGGCGCTGTCGTGGCGCTGGGTCTTGAGCTGGACGAACACCGTCAGCCCCAACCCCAGCCGTTCCGGGTCGAGCAGGGCGACGCGACCGACAATGTAGCCGTCTTCCTCCAGGCGCTTGACCCGCTTCCAGCACGGCGTGGTGGACAAGTTGACGGCCTCGGCCAGGTCCTTGAGCGAGATCGAGGCGTCGCGCTGAAGCAGGGTGAGAATGTGCTGGTCGAAACTGTCCATATCGCGCGTGGGCCGTGGAGAAAAATTTTTCACAGATTACCCCAAGGCCAGAAGATTTGGGTTGTGCGATAGTGGCAACTTTCATTCTGCCAATGGGCCTGACCATGTCCGACAAGCCGCGCAATTTCGCCACCCGTACCATTCACGCCGGTGAGCAGTTCAGCGTCGCCGATAACGCTATTTTTCCGGCGATCGTCACTGCCAGCTCGTTCACCAAGCGCAGCCTGGACGACAAGCCGGAATACTCCTACAGCCGCGTCGGCAACCCCACCCGGCATGCCTACGAAACCTGTGTCGCTGCCCTGGAAGAAGGGGTTGGCGCGGTCGCCTGCGCCTCGGGTGTGAACGCCACCGCCACCGTGCTGGAGCTGTTGCCCAAGGATGCCCACGTGGTGGTGATGAACGGTGTGTACGGCGGTACCTTCCGCATCCTCGAAGACTACCGCAGCCGCACCTCGGGCCTGACCACCACCTACGTCGACCTCAACGACCTCGAGGCGGTGGCTGCCGCCATCAAGCCGGAAACCCAGCTGATCTGGATCGAATCGCCGACCAACCCGCTGCTGCACCTGGTCGATATCAAGGCTGTGTGCGACCTGGCCAAGGCGCGGGGCATCCTTACCTGCATCGACAACACCTTCTGCTCGCCGTGGAACCAGCGCCCGATCACCCTGGGCGTGGACCTGGTGATGCACTCTGCCAGCAAGTACATCGGCGGCCACTCCGACCTCACCGGCGGCGTGGTGGTAGCAGCCAATGATGCGCTGTTGGCGCGCTTGCGCCGTATCAGCATGGCGATTGGTGCGGTACAGGGGCCATTCGACTGCTACCTGGCCCTGCGCGTTCTGAAGACCCTGGATGTTCGCATGGAGCGCCAATGTGCCAATGCCCTGCAGGTAGCACGTTTCCTCGAAAGCCACGCGCAGATCGAGCAGGTGTATTACCCGGGGCTGGAAAGCCACCCGCAGCATGAGCTGTGCAAACGGCAGATGCGCAGTGGCGGGGCGGTGGTGGCGATGAAGGTCAAGGGCGACCGGGCCGCGCTCAACCGGCTGGTGGAAGCGCTGCAGATCTTCGTGCTGGCCGACTCGCTAGGCGGGGTGGAGAGCATGATCAACCACTCCTGGAGCATGTCGCACTGCTCGCTGAGCCCGGAGCAGAAGGGCGTGATGGGAATCAGCGAGAACCTGCTGCGATTGTCGGTGGGGATCGAGGATTACCGTGACCTGGTCGAGGACCTGGATGGGGCGTTGAAGGCTGCGGCTGCTATGTGAGGGTTGCTGGCCTCTTCGCGGGTAAACCCGCGAAGAGGCCGGTGGATTCAATGAATTCCTGTCAGGATTTGGGCGGATGAATGATCCGTTCGATCTTGTCCTTGATCAGCAACCGTTCCTTGCGCAGGCGGTTGACGGCCTCGTCGTTGGTACCGTTGCCTTCGGCGGCGACCACCTCCTTGTCTTTTGCGTTGTATTCCTTGTGCAGTGAGTGCAGTGTCTGGTCCTTTTCCATGAGCGCCTGGAATGCATCAGCGGTAACGTGCAGGTCAGCGAGCAGATCATGCGGAACTGGCATTTCTTCACCTCTGTCGGGGTTGGCGAATGGTCCTGATCTTTGAGGATAGTCGTCTTTGCGCAGGTAGGGGGCTGGGGTAGGATGTCGCATCTCCCCGTGACCCGGAACCTGTGCCATGCCTCACCTGAACCTGGAATACAGCGGCAACCTGCGCGAGCTGAACATCGATACCTTGCTGCTGCGCCTTAACCAGGCCCTGGCCGGCAGTGGCCAGTTTCCCGACGAGGCCGACATCAAGAGCCGTGCCCAGGCCTTCGGCCAGTTTCGCCTGGGCACCGCGCCCGGCGAGCGCGCCTTTGCCCATGTGCGCCTGGCCATCCTCAGTGGGCGCTCGGCCGAGGTGAAGAGGCAACTGTCCGCCAGCCTGCTGGAAGTACTGCGTGAAGCCATTCCCGAGCAGCCCGGGCTGGACATCCAGCTGTGCGTGGAAGTGCTGGACATCGACCGCGAGCCGTACGCCAAGGCACGCCTGCCAGGCTGAACAAGCGCTACATGAACTTCTTTTAATGTTGAAAAGGCGCCCGCTCACGAATTTGTTGGCGTCTTTTTCACAAAATATTGATGGCACGCTTTCTAGAGTTCAGCCAAGTTTCCCCGGTGCCGCGCTGGCCCTTGGGCTGATAATCACTCTTGATTGCGAACGCTGATGCTCAACTTCAAATCCCTGCGGACTGAATGGGTCACGTTGCTGGCCAGCCTTTACCTGCTGATCGGCTTCAATGTCTTTCTCTGGCAGCATCTTGAACAGGTCGTGCCGCCCGGTTTGCCGGGGCTTTGGCTGAGCCTGGCGTTTGCCGTGCTGATGCTGTTCGCGTTCAACCTGATCCTTACGTTGTTCGCCTTCCGTTATATATTGAAACCGATACTTATCGTGTTGTTCATGAGTGGAGCGGGTGTGGCTTACTTCATGAACCAATACGGTGTGCTTATTGACGCGGGTATGTTTCGCAATATCGCGGAAACCAACGTGGCGGAAGTGCGTGACTTGCTTTCGTTAAAGTTTGCCTTGTATATCCTGGGCCTCGGCGTAGTACCTTCGGTACTGTTATGGAAGGCACCAATCGCCTACCGCGCCTGGCACCGTGAACTGCTCGGCAAGCTGGTGGTTGGCGGTGCCTGCGTGGTGGCACTGGGCTCGGTGGCACTGGTTAACTACCAGGGGCTGTCGTCGCTGTTTCGCAACCACCACGAACTGCGTCTGATGCTCACCCCGAGCAATATCGTGGGTGCCTCCATCGGTTATGTCAGCGAGCGCGTCGGTACCGCATCGCGGCCCTTCCAGCATTATGGCGAAGATGCCAAACGTGATGCCGCCTGGCAGAAGCATGAACGTAAGTCGCTAACGGTACTGGTGGTGGGTGAAAGTGCACGGGCAGACCACTTCGGCGTGCTCGGCTACAACCGCGATACCACGCCGAATCTTGCCAGGGAGCAGGGCTTGCTGGCGTTCTCCGATGTGCACTCCTGCGGCACGGAAACCGCCGTCTCGGTGCCGTGCATGTTCTCTGGCATGAAGCGCAAGGACTACGATGCCCGCGTGGCGAAGAACCGCGAAGGGTTGCTGGACATCCTCCAGCGTACCGGCCTGGCGGTGCAGTGGCGTGACAACCAGTCGGGCTGCAAGGGCACCTGCGACCGCGTGCAGTTCGTCGATGTCAGCAACCTGAAGGACACGCAACTGTGCGCTGAGGGTGAATGCCATGACCAGATCCTGCTGCAGGGCCTGGGTGAGCTGATCGATAACCTCGACAAGGACACCGTGCTGGTGTTGCACCAGATGGGCAGCCACGGGCCTGAATATTTCAAGCGCTACCCGGCCGCCGACCAGCGCTTTGCCCCGGTGTGCCAGAGCAACGCGCTGGACCAGTGCAGCGAGCAGGAAATCGTCAACGGCTACGACAACACCCTGGCCTATACCGACAAGGTGCTGGCCTCGCTGATCGACACCCTGCGCAGCAAGCAGGACAAGGTCGACACGGCGATGATCTACCTGTCCGACCATGGCGAGTCGCTGGGTGAGTACAACCTGTTCCTGCACGGTACGCCGTACGCCATCGCCCCCGAGCAGCAGAAGCACGTGCCGCTGCTGACCTGGTTCTCCGACAGCTACAAGGAGGACTTCGGCGTTGACACCGACTGCCTGGCCAAGCTCAGCGATGCACCGCTGTCGCAGGACAATCTGTTCCATTCGATGCTCGGCCTGTTGCAGGTGCATACCGAGGTTTACCAGCAGTCGCTGGACATGTTCGCCAGCTGCCGACCATGGCTGACCGCCAAGCGCTGAGTCTGGCTTCATGCGGTCACTGTAGGAGCAGCCTCGTGCTGCGAAGAGGCTGGTACAGCCAACACGGTACCATGATCAGTGCAGCGGCCCTTTCGCAGCACAAGGTTGCTCCTACAAAAGGCGACGGTGCGGCACCGTTTATCTATTCCAGGGATGGCGCAGGTTTCACCAGCAGTGCCCGCGCCGTATATACTGCGCGCCAATGTTAGTGGGAGAGCCTCGTGGCCATCGAAATACACTGGATCCGTGACGACCAGAGCCTGGCCGAACACTGCCGGAACTGGCACGAACTGCCCTTCGTCGCCGTCGATACCGAATTCATGCGGGTCGACACCTTCTACCCGAAAGCCGGGCTGATCCAGATCGGCGACGGCCAGCGTGCCTTCCTGATCGACCCGCTGCTGATCGGCAACTGGCAACCCTTGGCCGATCTGCTGGATGACAGCGGCGTGGTCAAGGTGCTGCATGCCTGCAGCGAAGACCTCGAAGTGTTGCTACGCCTGACCGGCAAGCTGCCACAGCCGCTGTTCGACACCCAGCTGGCCGCCGGCTACCTGAACCTGGGCTTCTCCATGGGCTATTCGCGCTTGGTGCAGGATGTACTGGGTATCGAGCTGCCCAAGGGTGAAACCCGCTCCGACTGGCTGCAGCGTCCGCTGTCCGACACCCAGGTCAGCTATGCCGCCGAGGATGCCGTGCACCTGGCCGAACTGTTCACCGTATTGCGCCCACGGCTGTCCGACGACAAGTACGCCTGGGTGCTGGAAGATGGCGCCGAGCTGGTCGCGCAGCTGCGCCGCGAAGTCGACCCCGAGAGCCTGTACCGCGACGTCAAGCTGGCCTGGAAGCTGGCCCCCCAGCAACTGGCAGTGCTGCGTGAACTGTGTGCCTGGCGCGAGCGTGAAGCACGCAACCGCGACGTGCCGCGCAACCGCATCCTCAAGGAGCACTCGCTGTGGCCCATGGCCAAGAGCCAGCCGAACAACCTGTCGGCCCTGGCCAAGATCGACGAGATGCATCCGCGCACCATTCGTCAGGACGGTGAGTTCCTCATCCAGCTGATCAAGCGTGCTGCCAGCCTGCCAGCCGAACAATGGCCACAGGCCTTGCCCGAGCCTTTGCCGATCGAGGCCGCTGGCATCCTCAAGCAGCTGCGTGCCATCGGCCAGGCCGAAGGCGAGCGTCTGGGCATTGCCCCCGAGCTGATGCTGCGCAAGAAAGCCCTGGAAGCGCTGCTCAAGAGCGGCTACCCCAATGGCCCCTATCAATTGCCCGATTCGCTGCGCGGCTGGCGCCGTGAGCGCATGGGCCAGGCCCTGCTGGACAGCCTGGCAGGCGCCGGAGAGACCCGATGAAACGCATTTGCTCTATCTACAAGAGCCCCCGCAAGAACGAAATGTACCTGTACGTACTCAAGGCTGACGGCCTGGAGCGCGTGCCCGAAGGCCTGCTGCCGTTCTTCGGCACACCCATGCATGCTTTCGACCTGGTGCTTACCCCCGAGCGCAAGCTGGCCCGCGAGGACATCGCCAAAGTACTGGAAAACCTCGACAACCAGGGCTATCACCTGCAGATGCCGCCGCCGGAAGACGACTATATCGAGCATCTGCCCGAAGAGTTGCTGCGCCGTAACGACCCGGCCTGATCATGCGAGTACTGATTGCTGAGCATGATCATGCTCGATACGCCGAGATTTTGCGCGCAGCCGCGCCTGAACTGGAAATCCTGACCAGCGGCGACTCCGCCGAACTGGCCCGCCAGGCGCCACAGTGCCCGGTGTGGCTAGGCCAGCCGGACCTGCTGGCGAGCCTGCTGCGCCAGGGCCACAAGCCGGGCTGGATGCAGTCCACCTGGGCCGGTATCACCCCGCTGCTGGCCGAGGGCCTGCCGCGTGACTATCGCCTGACCCGCGCCGTGGGCATCTTTGGCCAGGTGATGGCCGAGTACATGCTCACCTACATGCTCGGCCATGAACGCGAGGTGCTGTCGCGCCTGGTCAGTCAGGTCGAACGGCGTTGGGACGACCGCCCGGGGCGTACCCTGGAAGGGCGCAAGGTGCTGATCGTCGGCACTGGCGACATTGGCCAGCGGGTGGCCGAGTTCCTGCAGGCGTTTGGCGTGGTCCTGTATGGCGTTGCCAGCAGCGCCCGCGAGCAGGCGCCGTTCGTCGAGGTAGCGGCGTTGGCCGACCTGCCGCGCATGGTTGGCCAGGTCGACTACGTGCTCAACCTGCTGCCGGATACCCCGGCAACCCATGACCTGTATGACGCGGCGCTGTTCAAGTGCTTCAAGCCCACGGCGCTGTTCATCAATGCCGGGCGTGGTGTGGCGGTGGTCGACGCGGACCTGGTCGAGGCACTGAAGGAAGGGCACCTGGCGGGCGCGGTGATCGATGTGTGCCGGCAGGAGCCGCTGCCCAGGCAGCACCCGTTCTGGACGGCGTGGGGGTTGCTGCTGACCGGGCACAGCTCGGCGCCCACCTCGCCGGCGGCGATGGTGCGGTTATTTGTCGAGAATGTGCGGGCGTATGTGGCGGGGCAGGAGTTGCGTGGGGAAGTGGACTTCGCCCGGGGCTATTGATTTCTGTTGCCTGTACCGGCCTCTTCGCAGCACAAGGCTGCTCCTACAGGATTTCCACTGCGCTGTAGGAGCAGCCTTGTGCTGCGAAGAGGCCTGTTCAGCCAATAAAAGGCTTACAGGCTGAAATCACCTTCGGCAGCCAGTTCGCTCAGTGGCTTGCGCGGGCTGGGCACTTCACGCGCCTGCAGTGCCTCGGTCAGGCTGGCCTTGTCACCCAGTTTGCCGATCGCCACCATGGCATGCAGCACGTAGCCCTCAGGCACCTTCAGCTCCTGACGCGCCAGCGCCTGGTCGAAACCGGCCATGCCGTGGGTGTGCCAGCCGCTGATGCTGGCTTGCAGGGCCAGGTGCCCCCAGGCGGAGCCTGTATCGAAGGTGTGCCACAGCGCCGGTTTTTCTTCCGTGGTGCCCGGGGCGGTGAATGTGGTCTTGGAAATGACCAGCACCAGCGCCGAAGCCTGTTGCGCCCAGCTGCGGTTGGCTGGCACCAGCAGGTTCAGGTAACGCTCCCAGTTCGGCGTGTCACGGCGGGCGTAGAGGAAGCGCCAAGGTTGCGAGTTGTTCGCCGACGGCGCCCAGCGCGCGGCTTCGAGGAAGCTCAGCAGGGTCTCTTCGCTGATCGGTTCGGCAGTGAAGGCGCGGGGCGACCAGCGGTTGATGAACTGCTCGTTGATGGCGTAATCGGCAATGCGAGGGTTGGCGCTCATGGCGGCTCCTGCAAAAGGACGGGAAACGCGCACGCTACTGCCTCGCGTCGTGACTGACAAGCGGTCTGGCTTTGCCGAAGGCCAGGCTCTAGACTGGCGCCGCCGCGCGCCGTGGCCCCAAGATGAATGCAGGAAACCCGTGTCATGATCGCTGAAAACGCGCCGTTCTGGCGGCGCAAGACCCTCGAGCAACTCAGCCCGCAAGAGTGGGAGTCGCTGTGTGACGGCTGCGGCCTGTGCTGCCTGCAAAAGCTCGAGGACGAGGACGACAACAGCGTCTACTACACGCGCATCGCCTGCAAGCTGCTGGATCTGGACACCTGCCAGTGCAGCGATTACCCCAACCGCTTCGCCCATGTACCTGACTGCATCCAGCTCACTCCGGGCAAGGCCGACCAGTTCAAGTGGCTGCCGAGCACCTGTGGCTACCGCCTGGTCAGCGAGGGCAAGGACCTGCCGGCCTGGCACCACCTGGTCTGCGGCGATCGCCAGCAGGTCCATGAACAGCGCATCTCCCAGTCGGGGCGCATGCTCAGTGAGCACGATGTGCACGAAGACGACTGGGAAGACCACCTGATCTTCCGCGCCAGCTGACCGGCGCGGCCCGCTGCCACGGGAAACAAGGAGTTTCTGTATGCGTTGCCAGCTGTTGTTGCTGTTGGGCCTGATGGCCAGTTCGCCGGCCTGGGCGAAAAAGGTCGACCTCGACTATCAGGTGCGCCTGTTACCGGCCAGCGGCCAGGCGGAAGTCCGCCTCACCTTTGCCGAAGGCAGTGCCGTGCGCAGCCTGGACTTTGACCTGGGCAAGGCCGGGGCCTATAGCGGCTTCCAGGCTGATGGCCAATGGCATCTGCAAGGCCAGCGCGGCGTGTGGCAACCGGCGGCCGGCAAGACCAGCCTCAGCTACCGCGTGCAACTGGACCAGAAGCGCGGCAGCGGCGCCTATTCGTCGCGCATCACCCCGCATTGGGCGCTGTTCCTCGGTGACCAGCTGGTACCGCCTGCGCGCCTCGACCAGCAGGATGGCACCGAGCTGGTGGCGCGTCTGGCGTTCGACCTGCCCGAGGGCTGGAAGAGCATCGAGACCTCCTGGCCGCGCATCGGCAAGGACAAGTTCCGCATCGACAACGTTTCGCGCCTGTTCGATCGCCCCACTGGCTGGATGCTCGCCGGTGACCTGGGTAGCCGCCGCGCCCGCCTGGGCGAAACCGAGGTGACTGTGGCCGCCCCGGTGGGGCAGGGTATGCGGCGCATGGACAACCTGACCTTGCTGACCTTTGTCTGGCCGCAATTGCAGGCGGTATTCCCGCGTAACCCGCCGAAGCTGCTGTTGGTCGGTGCCCGCGACGGCATGTGGCGAGGGGCGATGGCCGCACAGGGCTCGCTGTACCTGCACAGTGCCCGGCCGATGGTCAGCGAGAATGGCAGCAGCCCGTTGCTGCGCGAAGTGGTGCAACTGTTTGCACAGATCCATGGGCGTGACGGCAGTGACTGGCTGGTAGAGAGCCTGACTGACTACTACGCCAGCGAGTTGCTGCGCCGCTCGGGCGGGGTGAGTGATGACCGTTACCAGGCCTGGCAGGCGCGCCTGAGCAAGCAGGGCGCCAAAGTCACCCGGCTCAAGGGCGAGCATGCCACCCCGGCGCAGGTGGCGCGCGGGGTGATGTTGCTTCAGGCGCTGGACAAGGAAATCCGCATCCACACCCAGGCCAAACGCTCGCTGGACGATGTGGCACGCGGGCTGATGCGCCTGCCCAGTGTCAGCACGGAGGACTTCGTGCAGATCAGCGAGAACGTGCTGGGGCGGCGCTCCGAGGTGTTGCAGAGCAAGGCGTTGCGCTAGCCATCTCTGTACCTGTGCCGGCCTCTTCGCGGGTGAACCCGCTCCCACAGGGCATGCACAGTCTGTGGGAGCGGGTTCACCCGCGAAAAGGCCGGTCCTGCTGCCGCAGTGGCGGCCTTTTTACTACTTGAACCTTGGCCCCGAACGGGTATTCAGCCCCTTGGCCATGCGGTCGTACAGCACTACATTCACCGTCGCCGCCAGGTTCATGCAGCCCTCGGTCGGAATGTAGATGGTCTCTTCGCACCACGCCCGCACATCGGCACTGAGGCTGCCGTCTTCCGGCCCGAAGATGTAGATGGCCCGGTCCGGGTGGGTGTATTCCGGCAATGGCCGCGCACCCTCCACCAACTCCACTGCCACTGGCGTGCAGCCCAGCGGGATGATGCGTTGCAGGTCATCGATGCCGATCAGTGGGATATCGTAGTGCACACGCTTGGTGTCGGTGACGAAGTCACGGGCGCGTTCGTAGCGTTTGCCGGTGTAGAACACCGAGTTGACGCCGTAGCAACCCGCGGCGCGCATCACCGAACCGACGTTTTCTGCCGACTTGGGGTTGAACAGGCCGATGCAGCTGTATCGTTTGTTTGCCACGTACCGGGGCCCTTCGCGAAAAAAGCGCAATTATACGGGCTGCCCGGTAGCAGCGGGGGGAATCGATGGTCAGTCTTTCTTCAGCATGCCCGCCAGCCCGGCGAACGGGTTGTGTGTGGCCTTGGCGATGCTCGGGGTGCTGGTGGAGCCTTCGCTGAAGTATTGCTGGTCGGTGTAGCGCGAGTGCTCGTTGTCGTGGCAGTACAGGCACAACAGTTCCCAGTTGGAGCCGTCCTGTGGGTTGTTGTCGTGGTTGTGGTCGCGGTGGTGCACGGTCAGCTCGCTCAGGCGCTTGCCGGAGAACTCGCGGGCGCAGCGGCCGCAGACGTGCGGGTACATTTTCAGGGCCTTGTCGCGGTAGCCCATTTCCTTGTCGCGCTTGGCATCGGCCAGGATGCGGTCCAGGCGCGCGGTGGCGGCGGCGGAAGAGGTGGAGCTCATGGTGTTTCCTTTGTTCTGATCAGGCAAATGACGGTTATGCCATTGAGTCTAGCGCGCTTGCGGGGCCGGCGGACAGGCGAAAGCTTCGATTTAGGCGTAGCCTGTAGGAAGGTTCCCGACAGGAGGTTGCTGATGTTTCGCGCGATCCTCGCTGTGCTGTTGTTGGCCGGCCTGCCCATGGCTGAAGCCGCCAGCACGCCACCCCGGTTGACCACGCCGGTGCCCGGTGCACCGGGTACGCCGACGCCCACGCCATACCCGCAGATTACCCCGAGTACGCCGCCCAAAGCCTATGACAACCAGCCTGGAGCACCACTGCTACCGCCGATGCCGGTGCCCGGGCCACCGAAGGACCAGCCATTGCCGGGGTTGCGCCAGGACCCGCCGAAGCCGCCGGTGCAGGATGATTGACTGAGAGGGCTGTGTTGGCTGTGCGATCCTGGGGCTGCTTTGCAGCCCATCGCGACACAAGGCCGCCCCCACAGGGATCGCGCAGGATTCAGGGCATGCGCGATCCCTGTGGGAGCGGCCTTGTGTCGCGAAAGGGGCGCAAAGCGCCCCCAGATAACTCAAACGATACCTAGCTCGCTGAATACGAACGCATACTCAAGGGCCACATCCTTCAGCCCCTGATATCGCCCGCTCATCCCGCCATGCCCAGCCCCCATCTCGGTCTTGAGCAGCAGTGGGTTGCCGTCGGTCTTGCGCGTGCGTAGCCGCGCCACCCACTTGGCCGCTTCCCAGTACTGCACGCGGCTGTCGTTGTAGCCCGCCACCACCAGCATCGCCGGGTAGGCCTGTTCCTTCACGTTCTCGTACGGCGCGTAGGCCTTGATCCGCTCATACACCTCCGGCTCTTCAGGGTTGCCCCATTCGTCGTACTCGGTCACGGTCAGCGGCAGCTCGGGGTCGAGCATGGTGTTCAACACGTCGACGAACGGCACTTCGGCAATCGCACAGCGAAACAGCTCGGGACGCAGGTTGAGCACCGTGCCGATCAGCAGGCCACCGGCGCTGCCGCCACTGATGGCCAGGCGGTCGGCAGCCGTCACACCCTCGGCGATCAGGTGCTCGGCACAGGCGATGAAATCACTGAAGGTGTTGTGCTTGTGTTCCTGCTTGCCGGCGCGGTACCAGGCTTCGCCCAGTTCACCGCCGCCACGCACATGGGCAATGGCGAAGGCCACGCCTCGCTGCAGCAGGCTCAGGCGCGCATGCGAGAACCACGGGTCGAGGCTTTCGCCATAGGCGCCGTAGCCATACAGGTACAGCGGCACGGTCCGGCCAAGGTCCTGGCGGCGACGTACCAGGCTGATCGGCACCTGGGTGCCGTCCGCTGCCGTGGCCCAAAGGCGCTCGCTGACATAGTCGTCGGCATCGAACGGGCCCAGCACCGGGGTTTGCTTGAGTACCGCCTGGGCACCGCTGGCCAGCTCCAGCTGACGCACCTGGGCGGGGCGGTTGAGTGCTTCGTAGCGCAGGCGCAGGCGTGGGCTGGCGAACTCCAGGCTGTCCTGCACGTACAGGCTATAAGCGGCGTCGGGCAGCTCGACGCGGTAGGCCGGCAGGCCCTGCGGGTGTACCTCGATGATCGGCAGGCCGCCTTCGCGCAGGCTCAGGGTCAGCGCGCCGGCATTCAGGCTGAGGCCTTCGAGCATGATCGCGTCGCGGTGTGCTACCAGTACCTGCCATTGCTCACGGCTGGGCACTGGTGTGACCGGGGCGTGGTACAGGGCGAAGTTGATGCCGTCCTGGTTGGTGCGGATGAACCAGCGCCACTGGCCGTCGAGCTGACCGTGGTCGGGGAAGTACTCGTGACCTTCGACGCGTGGCGCCAGGCAGGTGAACGACGCCTGCGGGGTTTCTGCGTCCAGCACCCAGGCTTCGCTGGTGGTCTTGCTGTTGAGCAGCAGCACCAACTGGCGCTCGGAGCTGGTGCGGTAGCAGTGCAGGAAGAAGCGCCCATCGGGCTCCTCGAACACGGTCTGCGCGCCTTCGTTGCCCAGGGTGTGGCGACGCAGGCGCCACGGGCGGTGGGTGTCGTCCAGTTCGGCGAAGAACAGCGTCTGGCTGTCGTTGGCCCAGGTCAGGCTGCCGTCGCAGTCGTCGAAGGGCAGGGTGGTGACGCTGCCATCGGCCAGGTCCTTGACGTACAGGGTGAAGATTTCGTCGCCGCTGGTGTCGAGGCTGTAGGCCAGCAGGCGGTGGTCGGGGCTGACGTTGAATGCGCCGAGTGACAGGAAGCCGCCGTTGGCCAGGGCGTTGGGGTCGAGTAGCAGTTGCTCCCGGCTTTCATCGACCGTGTTGGAGTCATCGGCAGGGCGCGGGCAGCGGTAGTGGCGCGGGTACTCGTCACCAGCGGTGGTGCGGGTGTAGTACAGGTAGGGGCCCCAGGGCGCCGGCAGCGACAGGTCGGTTTCCAGGATGCGGCCCTTGATCTCTTCGAACAGTTGCTCGCGCAGCGGCGCCTGGTCGGCCAGGCAGGCTTCCTGGTAGGCGTTCTCGGCCTGCAGGTAGGCAAGCACCTCGGGGGTGTCGCGCTGTTGCAGCCAGGCGTATGGGTCGGCGGTATGGGCCTGGTGGGCAATCGGGGGTTGGGGCTTGGTTGGCATTGAGGATCTCTTGATTGGGGGGCCTGTACCGGCCTCTTCGCGGGTAAACCCGCTCCCACAGGAACACCACAGCTCTTGAAAGCTGTGCGGTCCCTGTGGGAGCGGGTTTACCCGCGAAGAGGCCGGCACAGGCAAACACTGTCTGCGCCCGGAAAAGTGTTTATCATAGGCATCTCTTTGCCTGGCTTGCACGAACACCATGACCGAGAACGACTACACCCTCGCCTGGGGCCTATACGCCATTGCCGCCCTGGGCTGCCTGCTGGTGGGCTTCAAGCTCACCGGCTGGATGTGGCGCTGGCTGCGCGAACCGCTGCGGGTGGTGCTGGCGGTGCTGCTGCTGACCCCGACCATCGTCGACCCGGCCAAGGACAGCTTCGCCCCGGCCATTGCCATCACTGCTCTGGATGTCGCCTTCAAGGTCGGCAACAACGCCTGGCGCGCGGTATCCGACTTCGCCATGTACGGTATGGGCGCCTTTTCCTTGTATTTCCTCTTCGTACTGCTGCGCTTTCCGCTGGAAAAACGCGCCCGTGAGCGCCGCGTACAGGCTGAGGCTGCTGCCCGGCGCCAGGCTGCCGAAGATGACCAGCTCGTAGACCAGGCCCCCCTGGCCGCCGAGCGCCGCGACCGTTACCGTGATGCGCCACCTCCAGGCGCCCCGGCCACCCTCCGTGGCGGTGGCCGGGTAGAGCCCCGTCTGTAAGCGGAGACATCTATGTGCGAACTGCTGGGCATGAGTGCCAACGTCCCCACCGATATCGTCTTCAGCTTCACCGGCCTGATGCAGCGTGGTGGCCGTACCGGCCCGCACCGTGACGGCTGGGGCATCGGCTTCTACGAAGGCCGTGGCCTGCGCCTGTTCCAGGACCCGGCCGCCAGCAGCGAGTCGGAAGTGGCCAACCTGGTGCAGCGCTACCCGATCAAGAGCGAAGTGGTCATCGGCCACATCCGCCAGGCCAACGTCGGCAAGGTGTGTCTGGCCAATACCCACCCCTTCGTACGGGAAATGTGGGGCCGCAACTGGTGCTTCGCGCACAACGGCCAACTGGGCGACTTCAAGGGGCAGGCCAGTTTCTACCGGCCGGTGGGCGACACCGACAGCGAGGCGGCCTTCTGCGACCTGCTCAACCGCATCCGTAGCGCCTTCCCAGAGCCCGTGCCGGTGGAACAGCTGCTGCCGGTGCTGGTCGATGCCTGTGCCGGTTACCGTGGCCAGGGCGTGTTCAACTGCATGCTCAGCGACGGTGACTGGCTGTTCTGCTTCTGTTCTACCAAGCTGGTGCACATCACCCGCCGTGCACCCTTTGGTGCGGCGCGGTTGAAGGATGTCGACCTGATCGTCGATTTCCACACCGAAACCACCCCCAACGACGTGGTCACGGTGATCGCCACCGAAGCCCTGACCGAGAACGAGACCTGGCAGCGCTACGAGCCGGGGCAGTGGGCCCTGTGGCGGCACGGCGAGTGCGTGGCGCACGGCCAGAGCTAAGGACGCGGCATGTTCAGAAGTTACCTGCGGTTGCTACTGTTCACTTTCGGCCTGTTGGCCGGTATCCAGGTCCCGGGGCTGGTCAAGGACTACAGCCAGCGGGTAGAGGCGCACCTGTTCGAATCGCGTGAGGCGCTCGACGGCTTCCGGCAGACCGCCGAACGCTTCTTCAATGGCGACCTGCAGGCGCTGCTGCGGCATTACCGCAGTAGCGACGACCCGGTGTTCCTCAGTGACGCCAACAGCATCGAAAGCCTGATGATCCGCAACGAACTGCTGGAAAACGAATGGCAGGCGCTGCAAGGGCCATGGGTGCAGCGTACCTGGCATGTGCTGGTGCAGGCGGACTCGCAGTTGCGCGAAGAAACCCTCAATGGCTACAGCTACCAGATCCTGCTGGTGCCCGAGGCGGTTGGCTGGGGGCTTGGTGCAGGGTTTGTGCTGGCCTTCGTGGTCGAGAGCCTGCTGCTGGGGATTGGCTGGGTGATCCTGGGTGGGCGGCGTGGGGCGGTGAAAGAGAGCTGGCGCTGATTTTTGCTGTGCCTGTGCCGGCCCTTTCGCGGGTGAACCCGCTCCCACAGGTACTGCGCAGCACTCAAGACCTGTGGTGACTCTGTGGGAGCGGGTTTACCCGCGAAGAGGCCAGCACAGGCACTGCAAATCTGTCAGACCAACACAATCCGCTGCCCACCCACATCCCGCGCATACCGCTCCAGCACCTGCCGGCAAACCCCGACCACTTCATCCACCAACGCCACCCCGGTCTGCCAGGCCACCACCAGCTCCAGGCTGGGCGGCGGTTGCAGCCCCTGCAGCAATACCAGCTCACCCCGGCTCAACTCGGCATCCACCAGCGCCGGTGGCAACGCACCAATGCCAAACCCGTCGCGCAACAGCCGGGTAATCGCCGCCACCGAGTTCACGCAGTTCAGCCGCGGCGTTTCGGCCCCGGCACTCAGCAGCAGGCTCAGCACTTCCTGGTGCGGCCGCGAGTTCTTCGAGAAGGTGATGATCCGCTCACGCCCAAGCTCGGCCAGTGAGGTGTAGTCGCGGTGCTGGTGCGAACCGGCGGCCACCACCCAACCCATCGGGTAACGCGCCAGGTCCAGGCTGCGGATCGACTGCTCACGCAGCAGGTCGGTCTGCAGGATCACGTCGAGAAAGCCCTTCTGCAATTGCTCGCGAAGGTTCAGCGCAGTGTCGGCCACCAGTTCGATCTCCACCTGCGGGTAACGCTCGGTCAGCTCCGCCACCAGCGCGCTCATCCAGGTGTGGATCACCGTGTCCATCACCCCGATACGGATACGCCCGACCTTGGTCCGGTCGCTGTCCAGCGACTGTTTCATGGCCTTGGCGGTTTCCAGCATGCGCTCGGCATACTCCAGTACCTTGCCGCCCTCCGGGGTCAGGCTGACACCGCGTGAATCGCGCAGCAGCAGCTTCACGCCCAGGTCGGCCTCCAGCGCGGCAATGCGGCTGGACACCGAGGCCTGGGTGGTGAACAGCTTTTCCGCGGTCAGACGGAAGCTCTTGAGCCGGGCGACCCAGACGAAGGTTTCGAGGAAGCGAAGGTTCATGATCAGTTTTTCTTGTTCCAGACCGGCGGTTTTTCTCGTTGGACGCAGGTGGTGCGGCCTTTGAACAATGACAGCCAGGCCGCGACCCTTTGTCGCCCATAAAACAATACCAACAAGCCGAGGCAAGCATGAACCCCACCGGCGTGCAGCAGCAGGTCAGCTCCCCCTCTTCGTCCGGGCCTTTCGCCTGGTATCGCGACATCGACTCACAGCAGCGTCGGACATTCTGGAGCTGCAAGATCGGCTATGGCCTGGACGGCATGGACACGCAGATGCTCAGCTTCGTCATCCCCACGCTGATCATGCTGTGGGGCATCACCACCACAGAAGCCGGGTTGATCCACACCAGCACCTTGATCGCCTCGGCCGTGGGTGGCTGGGTAGCCGGCATTCTCTCCGACCGCATTGGCCGCGTGCGCACCCTGCAACTGACGGTGCTGTGGTTTGCCTTCTTCACCTTCCTCTGCGGCTTCGCCCAGAACTACGAACAGCTGTTGATCGCCCGTACCCTGATGGGCTTCGGCTTTGGCGGTGAGTGGACCGCCGGCGCGGTACTGATCGGCGAGGTGATCCGCGCCCAGGACCGTGGCAAGGCGGTTGGCATGGTGCAGTCCGGCTGGGCCCTTGGCTGGGGCCTCACCGCCATCCTCTACGCGCTGCTGTTCTCCTGGCTGCCGGCAGAGCAGGCCTGGCGCGCGCTGTTCCTGCTGGGCCTGGTACCGGCGATCTTCGTGATCTTCGTACGCCGCCTGGTCAAGGACCCCGAGGTATACCGCGAGGCCAAGGCGGTGGAGAACGCCGAGGCACCTGCACGGTTCTACGAAATCTTTGCCCCTGGCATGCTCTGGACCACCGTGCGTGCGTCCCTGCTAACCACCGGCGCACTGGGCGGCTACTACGCCATTACCTCGTGGCTGCCGACCTTCCTCAAGAACGAGCGCGGCCTGAGCGTGCTGGGCACCGGTGGCTACCTGGCCATGGTGATCGTCGGCTCCTATGTCGGCTATGTGGTCAGTGCCTACCTGTCCGACCTGCTGGGGCGCAAGAAGAACTTCATCCTGTTCGCCGTGGGCTCGTTCGTCATCGTGCTGTTGTACACGCAAATGCCGGTCAGCGACGGCGTGATGCTGTGGCTGGGCTTCCCGCTGGGCTTCTTCGCCTCGGGCATCTTCAGCGGCATGGGCGCTTTCCTCACCGAACTGTTCCCCACGCGTATCCGCGGTTCGGGGCAGGGCTTCTGCTACAACATCGGCAAGGTAATCGCGGCGCTGTTCCCGTTGCTGATCGGCGTGCTCGGCCAGAAAGTGCCGCTGGGCCTGGCTATCGGCGTGTTCTCTGCGGTGTCGTACGGCGTGGTGATCGTAGCGGCGCTGAGCCTGCCGGAAACCCGCGGCAAACAGCTGCAGGCGCGGTAAGGTAGGTATATGAACAACGACAATGGAGGCCGCGCTGTGGAACGCCTGCTACTCAATTGCGACATGGGCGAGAGTTTCGGCAGCTGGCGCATGGGCCAGGATGCCGAGGTCATGCCATACATAGATTGCGCCAACATCGCCTGCGGCTATCACGCCGGGGACCCTGGCATCATGCGTCGCACCGTGGCCCTGGCGCTGCAGCACGGGGTGACCATCGGCGCGCACCCGGCCTACCCGGACCTGGTCGGCTTCGGTCGTCGTTCCATGGCCTGCAGCCCGGAGGAAATCCGCGACCTGCTGCATTACCAGATCGGTGCGCTGGACGGCATCTGCAAAGTGTTGGGCGGGCGCGTGGCCTATGTGAAGCCCCATGGTGCGCTGTACAACGACATGATGGCCGACCCCCTCAAGCTGCGTACCGTACTGGAGGCTGTGGCGGCCTACGGCGGTGACCTGCCGCTGATGCTGATGGCCACCGCCGACAACCGTGCCGCCCAGGCCCTGGGCGATGAAATTGGCGTGCCGCTGTGGTTCGAAGCGTTCGCCGACCGCGCCTACACTGCCAGCGGCCATCTGGTGTCGCGGCGCCTGCCCGGCGCGGTGCACCATGACCCGGCGCTGGTGGTGGAGCAGGCCGTGCGCCTGGCCCGCGGCGACACGCTGGTAGCGGACGATGGCAGTGCACTGAGGCTTGCGGCCAGTACCCTGTGCGTACACGGCGACAACGACAGTTCGGTGGCGGCGGTGCGGCAGATTCGCCAGGCCCTCGATGCCCTGGAGTCGTGATGAAACCTCGTATTGAAGTCGTCGCCATCGACAGCCTGATGGTGCGCCTGTTCGATTGTATCGACGAAGGCAACATGCCGTGGATGCTTGCCGCCAGCCAGCGCTTGCACGCGACGTTCGGCGAGCACTTGCTGGACCTGGTGCCGTCCTACACCACGCTGATGGTGCAGTTCGACCTGCCGCCGGGTGAGGCGAGGGCGCTGATCATCCGTGCGCTGGAAGGCTTGCAGCCAGACACGGGCAGCGGTGGCCGCCGCCATGAGATCCCGGTGTGGTACGACGCCAGCGTCGGCCCGGAACTGCCGGTGTTGGCGGCCCGTAGCGGCTTGAGTGAAGCAGAGGTGATCCGCTTGCACAGCGAGCGCGAGTACCCGGTGTTCGCCCTGGGCTTCGCCCCCGGTTTCGGCTTCATGGGCCTGGTTGACGAGCGCCTGGCCAGCCCGCGCCTGAGCACCCCGCGCAAGCGCGTGGCGGCTGGCAGCGTCGGCATTGCCGAGCGCCAGACGGCAGCCTATCCGGCGGTATCGCCAGGAGGCTGGAACCTGATCGGGCGTACCCCGGTGCGCCTGTTCGACCGTGAACGCGAGGGCTACAGCCTGCTGCAACCCGGTGATCGGGTGCGCTTCGTGCCGGTTTCGCGCAGCGAATTCCTGGCCTTGGGCGGTGATGTGGAGGCACAAGCATGAAGCAGTTGAAGATCGAGGCCGGTACGCCGCTGTGCCAGTTGCAGGATGCCGGGCGCGTTGGCGTACGCCATCTGGGCGTGACCCAGGGCGGGGCGCTGGACTGGGTGGCGATGCACTGGGCCAACTGGCTGCTGGGCAACCCGTTGGCGGCGCCGGTGGTCGAGGTGGCGCTGGGTGGTTTCTGTGTGGTCGCCGAGCAGGATTGTGTGCTGGCCCTGGCCGGTGCCGATCTGGATGCGCGGGTCGATGATCAGCCGTTGGCACCCTGGCGCAGCTTCGCGCTGGTCAAGGGCCAGCGGTTGACCCTGAAGCAGCCGAAGCAGGGTGTGCGAGCGTATCTGGCAGCACCTGGCGGGTTCCAGGGCGAGTATGTGCTGGGCAGTTGTGCCACAGTTGTGCGGGAAGCACTTGGCGGTATCGATGGTCAGGGTTCTGCGCTTGGCAAAGGCCATGTGCTGGCATTCTCAGGCACATCGCCGACCCTGCGTGAGGTACCCGAAGCGCTGCGGCCACAGTACCCACAAAAGCCTGTGCTTGACCTGGTGATGGGCGCACAGATCGGTGACTTCAGCGGTACCAGCCTGTTCGAGGCGTTCAACCGCGAGTGGACGCTGGATAGCCGGGCCGACCGTATGGGCATCCGCCTGCTGGGGCCGCAACTGGTCTACCAGGGCGCGCCGATGATTTCCGAGGGGATTCCGCTGGGGGCGGTGCAGGTGCCGCCGGATGGGCAGCCGATCGTGTTGCTCAATGACCGGCAGACCATTGGCGGCTATCCGCGGCTGGGGGCGTTGACGCCGTTGGCGCTGGCGCAGCTGGCGCAGTGCATGCCGGGGGCTGTGGTGCGGTTCCGGGCGGTGGTGCAGGACGAGGCCTGGCGGGAGCAGCAGCGTTACCTGGGCCGTTGGCGTTAAGGCTGCCGGCCTCTTCGCGGGTTCACCCGCGAAAGGGCCGGCACTGGCAACATCACTTGGACAGGTAACGCATCCCTTCCTCCAACCCCTGCAAGGTCAGCGGGTACATCTTGTCCTCGATCAAGTCCCGCACCAGATGGGTCGATGCGGTGTAGTCCCAGGCCTGCTTCGGATACGGGTTGATCCAGATGATCTTCCTGAACTTCTCCATGAAACGCTGCATCCACACATACCCGGCTTCTTCGTTCCAGTGCTCCACGCTGCCACCCGGCTGGGTGATCTCGTAGGGCGCCATGGCAGCATCGCCGACGAACACAACCTTGTAGTCATCGCCGTACTTGTGCAGCAGGTCGAACGTGGAATAGCGCTCCGAGGTGCGGCGCAGGTTGTTCCTCCACACCGACTCGTACACGAAGTTGTGGAAGTAGTAGTACTCCATGTGCTTGAACTCGGTCTTGCACGCCGAAAACAGTTCTTCGCAGACCTTGACGTGGGCGTCCATCGAACCGCCGATGTCGAACAGCAACAGCAGCTTCACCGTGTTGCGCCGCTCGGGGCGCATCTGGATGTTCAGCAGCCCGGCATCCCGCGCGGTGTGGTCGATGGTGCCGTCGATGTCCAGCTCTTCGGCGGCGCCTTCACGGGCGAACTTGCGTAGCCGGCGCAAAGCCAGCTTGATGTTGCGGGTGCCCAGCTCCACCTGGTCGTCCAGGTTCTTGTATTCGCGCTGGTCCCATACCTTCACCGCCTTGCCCTGGCGCTTGCCGGCCTCGCCCACGCGAATGCCCTCGGGGTTGAAACCGCCCGAACCGAACGGGCTGGTGCCACCAGTGCCGATCCACTTGTTGCCGCCGGCATGACGTTCCTTCTGCTCTTCGAGGCGCTTCTTGAACTCCTCGATCAGTTTGTCCAGGCCACCCAGCGACTGGATCTGCGCGCGCTCCTCATCAGTCAGCGAACGCTCGAACTCCTTGCGCAGCCACTCTTCGGGGATCAGCGCTTCGATGTGGCGGTCGAGGTTCTCCAGGCCCTTGAAGTAGGCGGCGAAGGCGCGGTCGAACTTGTCGAAGTGGCGCTCGTCCTTCACCAGGATGGCGCGGGCGAGGTAATAGAACTCGTCCATGTCGGCGAACACCACGCGCTTTTGCAGGGCCTGGTGCAGGTCAAGCAGTTCGCGCACCGACACCGGTACCTTGGCCGCGCGCATTTCGTTGAACAGGTTGAGCAGCATGGCCCGGCTCCTGTCAGCGGTTGCCGCGCCGGCTCATGAAGGCCAGGCGCTCGAGCAGTTGTACGTCCTGCTCGTTCTTCACCAGCGCGCCGGCCAGTGGCGGAATGGCCTTGGTCGGGTCGCGTTCGCGCAGCACCGCTTCACCGATGTTGTCGGCCATCAGCAGCTTGAGCCAGTCGACCAGTTCGGAGGTGGACGGCTTTTTCTTCAGCCCTGGTACCTTGCGCACGTCGAAGAACACGTCCAGCGCCTCGCTGACCAGCGACTGGCTGATGTTCGGGTAGTGCACGTCGACGATCTGCTGCAGGGTGGTGCGGTCGGGGAAGGCGATGTAGTGGAAGAAGCAGCGGCGCAGGAAGGCGTCCGGCAGCTCCTTTTCGTTGTTGGAGGTGATGATGATGATCGGGCGCTGTCTGGCCTTGATGGTCTCGTCGATTTCGTAGACGTAGAACTCCATCTTGTCGAGCTCCTGCAGCAGGTCGTTGGGGAACTCGATGTCGGCCTTGTCGATTTCGTCGATCAGCAGGATGACCCGTTCCTCAGCCTCGAAGGCTTCCCACAGCTTGCCCTTTTTCAGGTAGTTGCGCACATCGTGGACCTTGTCCACGCCCAGCTGCGAGTCACGCAGTCGGCTGACGGCGTCATACTCGTAGAGGCCTTGGTGGGCCTTGGTGGTGGACTTGATGTGCCAGGTGATCAGGCGCGCACCGAACGAGGCCGCCAGCTGCTCGGCGAGCATGGTCTTGCCGGTGCCTGGTTCGCCCTTCACCAGCAAGGGGCGTTCGAGGGTGATGGCCGCGTTTACTGCCAGTTTCAGGTCGTCTGTGGCGACGTAGTCGCGGGTGCCTTCGAACTTCATGGGTCTGTCCTCTACTGGAAGCCTGCACCGGCCCTTTCGCGGGTAAACCCGCTCCCACAGGTATTCCACAAACCTAAAGAAAGGTGGGTACCTGTGGGAGCGGGTTTACCCGCGAAGAGGCCGGAACAGGCAGCACATATTTTTGATTTGTCACCGACTATAACGCGGGGTTCGCCGACTGGAAACGCAGACCAGGTATTCAGTCCCTGAATGCCCCGTCACGCCCGCTCAGTCAGACTTCGGCGCCGGCTGCTCGTACTGCGCATTGAACGCCTGGATAAAGCCGTTGCGCAGGATCTGCAAAAACGCCTCGAAGGCGCTGATATCCTGCTTGCGCACGCTGCCATTGAGCTCCACCCGGGTGGCGAACTGGTTTTTCGGCTGGTTCTTCAGCACGGTCTGGGTCGCACCCACCAGCGCCTCCCACACCGAGCGGAAAAAGCCTTTGTCCTCTTCCTGCACATCCTGGTGCCAGTTGAACACCTCCACATCGCGCAGCAGCGGCTTGATATAGCCGGTCAGCCGGCCATTTTCGGCCTGGGCCTCGATCACCAGGTCGCCGTGCCCGGCATTGAAGTCGAACTTGCCATAGGCACCGGAAAAGTCATTGAGCTTGCGCAGCTCGATGCCCGTGGCGCGCAGGCGGAACTGGAAGTCGTCGAAATCGCTGAACGGGTCGAAGGTGGCGCGGCTTTCCACCTTGGCATCCCCCAGTAGTAGGGCGCTGGCGTCCAGGCTGGCGTCGCGCCGGCCCTTTTTGTCGCGTACGTTGGTCAGGTTGCGGATGTTGGCGTTCAGCTGGGTGGCCTTGAGGTCGACCGGTGGCTTGGCGTTGAAGTTGCGGAAGGTCAGCACACCGTTGTCGATAAGCACTTCGTTGAGGGTGATCGGCAGCAGTTTTTCCAGCTGTTGACGCCAGTCGGTGCCTTGGCCGGTCTGCGATGCCTGTTCGCTGCCACCGTCGACGAAGTTCAGCTCGGGCCGCACGAACGTCACCTTGGCGACTATGGCCTTGTCGTACCACAGCGAACGCCAGCTCACCGACAGGTCAATCAGCGGTGCGTCGAGAAACGGTACTGGCACCTTGCCGGTGGTCTTGACGATCTTCAGCCCGTTGATCTGGTACGCGCCGCGCCACCAGGCGAGGTCCACATCGGCCACCTGGCCACGGTAGTCGCCCATGTCGGCCAGTTTATCGTTCAGGTAGTCGCGCACCAGGTAGGGCAGGGCCAGGTGCAGGGCCACCAGCAACACGACCAGGCTGGCGAGGGCGACCAGCGGCCAGCGGTAGTGACCTTTCATTGCAGGCTCTCCAAGGTGGGCTCATAAAGACGCTTGTGTGGTTGACCGCGGGCTTTGCCACGGAGTTCGAACAGGCTTTACGGGCCACCGGCCGGGGCTTACCCTTGAGATCTTTCCCTGCTTTTTTTCATGCCAAGGACTCCTGCCATGAGCCGTATCTTTGCAGACAACGCCCATTCCATCGGTAATACACCGCTGGTGCAGATCAACCGCATTGCCCCGCGTGGCGTGACCATCCTGGCCAAGATCGAAGGGCGTAACCCGGGCTATTCGGTCAAATGCCGCATCGGCGCGAACATGGTCTGGGACGCCGAAAGCAGCGGCAAGCTCAAGCCGGGCATGACCATCGTCGAACCGACCTCGGGCAACACCGGCATCGGCCTGGCCTTCGTCGCCGCCGCCCGTGGCTACAAACTGATGCTGACCATGCCCGCCTCGATGAGCCTGGAGCGCCGTAAGGTGCTGAAGGCGCTGGGCGCCGAGCTGGTGCTGACCGACCCGGCCAAGGGCATGAAGGGCGCCATCGAGAAGGCCAACGAGATCGTCGCCTCCGACCCGGCCCAGTACTTCCTGCCGGGCCAGTTCGAAAACCCGGCCAACCCGGCGATTCACGAAAAAACCACCGGCCCGGAAATCTGGAACGACACCGACGGCGCGGTCGACGTACTGGTGGCGGGCGTCGGCACCGGCGGCACGATCACCGGCGTGTCGCGTTACATCAAGCATACGCAGGGCAAGGCGATCCTGTCGGTGGCGGTGGAACCAGTGGCATCGCCGCTGATCAGCCAGACCCTGGCCGGCGAAGAACTCAAGCCCAGCCCACACAAGATCCAGGGCATCGGCGCCGGCTTCGTGCCGAAGAACCTCGACCTGTCGATCGTCGACCAGGTGGAGACGGTGACCGATGAAGAGTCCAAGGCCATGGCCATCCGCCTGATGCAGGAAGAGGGCATCCTCTGTGGCATTTCCTGCGGTGCGGCGATGGCAGCAGCCGTGCGCCTGGCAGAAAAGCCGGAAATGCAGGGCAAGACCATCGTCGTGATTCTGCCGGACTCGGGCGAGCGCTACCTGTCGAGCATGCTGTTCAGCGACATGTTCAGCGAGCAGGAAAACCAGCAGTAAACGGCCTTGCCGCTGATCCGGCGCAAGGTTCGGCGGCTTGCTTTATTGCAAAATCTTCATGAATGAGTTGCCGCCCAGGCTGTTTTTACCCCGGTGGCATCGGTTTATGATGGCAGGATGATTTTCAGGAGAGCAGGGCGCGCCGCCCTGTCTCTTCCTCAAGGAGTGAAAGCATGACCTTTTCCTTTGCAGCCAAGGCGGGTGTCTTGCTGGTGTTTTTCGGCAGCGTGCTGTTCGTGCACCTGCGCGGCAAGGCTCGCTTGCCGGTGTTGCGCCAGTTCGTCAACCATTCGGCGCTGTTCGCCCCCTACAACAGCCTGATGTACCTGTTTTCCGGCGTACCGTCCAGGCCTTACCTGGACCGCCAGCGTTTCCCCGAGCTGGACGTGCTGAAGGATAACTGGCAGGAAATTCGCGAAGAGGCCATGCGCCTGTTCGACGAGGGCTACATCCGCGCCGCCGAGAAGGATAACGACGCCGGCTTCGGTTCGTTCTTCAAGAAGGGCTGGAAGCGCTTTTACCTGAAGTGGTACGACAAACCGTTACCTTCTGCCGAAACCCTGTGCCCGCGCACCGTCGAACTGGTCAGCAGCATCCCCAACGTCAAGGGTGCGATGTTCGCCCTGCTGCCAGGCGGCAGCCACCTGAACCCGCATCGTGACCCGTTCGCCGGTTCCCTGCGCTACCACCTGGGCCTGTCCACCCCCAACTCCGATGCTTGCCGCATCTACGTCGATGGCGAGGAATATGCCTGGCGTGATGGCGAGGACGTGATGTTCGATGAAACCTACGTGCACTGGGTCAAGAACGAGACCGACGTAACTCGGGTGATCCTGTTCTGCGACATCGAGCGCCCGCTGAGCAGCCCGCTGATGACCCGTATCAACCGTAAGGTCAGCGCCTTCCTTGGCCGTGCTACTGCACCGCAGAACACTGACGACGAGCGTGTGGGCGGGATCAACCAGGCGTATGCCTGGAGCAAGCGCTTCAGCAACCGGATCAGTGGCCAGGTGAAGCAGTTCAAGCGCGCCAACCCCAAGGCCTACCGGGTGCTGCGGCCGGTGCTGGCGGTGGGAGTGGTCTACCTGTTGTATCACTGGTTGTTCTGATTCTGCCTGTTGGGGGCGTTTCTCGGGCATGCCGCTTCCACAGGGAGTGCGGCAGCTTTGAGATATCGAGCAGTGCAGTTGCCCCACACAGTGACATGCGCAAGGTTGAACCAGGCAGGGGAGGTTGCCAGCTGCCTGGCACCGGGCTATAGTCCAGCCCACTGTTCTCTTCCTGAAGACCTGTTCATGCCAGCCAGCCCTTCCACCACAAGCTTTGCCACCGCGCCCGTCGCGGGCATGGTCGTGCGTGGTTGCCAGCAGCCGGCGATGATCAGTCACTATCCACCACCACCTGTCAGTGGCGTCGTAGGCGGCGTAGCTCCGCCTCCTTGCGTGGTCGTGCTGGGCTGATCGGCTTCTGGCCGCATCCCTTCGCACACGCAACCTACTGAACACGGTCGGCGACTTCCCACGCTGAAGCGCACGCCGTCCGTTTGGCTTATTCGCCTTATATCAGGTGGCAATACATGTCTGTCCTTAGCAAAGCATCCGTGGCCTCGGCGGCCACTACCAGCCTGTTCGTCCTGCTGTGGAGCAGCGGGGCGATCGTCTCCAAGCTGGGCCTGGCGCATGCCAGCCCGTTCGCCTTCCTGCTACTGCGCTCGGCGCTGGCCCTGGCTGGCCTTCTGCTGATCGGCCCGTTGCTGGGGCTGCGCTGGCCGCGCACTCGCGGGGCCATCCTGCGGGCCCTGGGTACCGGCTGTGTATTGCTCGGCGCCTACCAGATCTTCTACCTGCTGGCGCTCGACACCCATGTCACCCCAGGTGTCATGGCCACGGTGATGGGCGTACAACCGATCCTGACCGTGGTGCTGATGGAACGCCAGCGCTCCTGGAGCCGCTTGTTCGGCCTGGGGTTGGGGCTTGGCGGCTTGATCATGGTGGTTTACCAGGGCATCAACCTGGGCGGGGTGTCGCTGGTCGGGATGCTGTTCGCCTTGCTGGCGCTGGCCAGCATGACCTTTGGCTCGATCCTGCAGAAGCGCATCACCGACAACCCCATGGGTACGCTGCCGCTGCAGTACCTGGCCGGCTTCGCCATGTGCGCGCTGTTCGCACCGCTGCAACCGCTGCATGTGGAGTGGACTGGCGGTTTCGTCGGCGCGCTGCTGTGGATGGGGCTGGTGGTTTCGCTACTGGCGACCCTACTGCTGTACCGGCTGATCGCCAAGGGTAACCTGGTCAATGTCACCAGCCTGTTCTACCTGGTGCCGGCAGTGACCGCGGTGATGGACTTGCTGATCTTTGGCAACCGCCTGGCGCCGCTCAGTTTGCTGGGCATGGGGCTGATCGTGGTGGGCCTGCTGTTCGTGTTTCGCAAGCCCGCTGCGCGCCTGGCCGAGGCGTAGGCCCTAGCGGAATTCTTCGGGGATGGCGTGGCGCAGTACGCCTTCCTCGAAGTCCAGCAGGCCGGCTTCGCGCTGGGTGAGCAGGTAGTAGAGCAAGGTGTCGAGCGAGCGCTGCGGCGGGACCTCGACCGCCAGCATCTTCACCGCCTGCTCGGTTTCGCAGTTACAGCCGAAGTCGTGCAAGGCCGTGCGTACCTGGTCCAGTGTTTCCGGGGGCTTGACGATAACCCGGAACACCGAGCTGCCGCTGCTGCGGCGCAGTTCGGCGAACCAGGTTTCGCCGGCTTCTTCACGGGTGCCGATCACGTCGCCCGGGGCGATGCCGTAGACATGGAAGGGGATGTTATCGACGGCATGACCGCCTTCCACGGCCTTGGCCCACAGGCCCTCGACCGAGGCCGGCGGGTAGCCATTCTCGTCCTGCTCCAGGCGGAACAGGACCTTCTTGTACGCACTGTTCATCGTGTACCCCGCTTCAGCTGCGCGCCGGGCGCAGCACCAGCCACAATGCCACGCCAATCATCAGGCCGCCGTACAGGTGCGCCATCGACAGCGGTTCGTCCAGCAGCCACGCCCCCCACAATACGCCGAATACCGGGATCAGGAAGGTCACGGTGCTGGCCTTGACCGGGCCGATCTCCTCCAGCAGGCGGAAGTACAGGATATAGGCGAACGCTGTGCACAGTAGGCCCAGGCCCAGCAGCGACAGCCACACCTGCCAGCCGCCCCAGCTGGCTGGTGGCTGGCTCAGCGCGCTCCAGGCGAACAGCGGGCTCAGCATCAGGGTGGCGCCGAGCATGCTGCCCAGTGCCGACAGGCGGCTGTCCAGGCCGCTGACCCAGCGGCGGGCCAGGAAGCCGGCGAAGCCGTAGCAGGTAGTGGCTGCCAGGCAGGCGAGGGCGCCTTGCAGCAGGGCCAGGTCCAGGGCCACCGGGCCAGCGCCGCTGAGGATGCCGACGCCGAACAGGCCCAGGAAGATGCCGCAGAGCTTGGCCGGGGTCATCGGTTCGCGGAAGAACAGCGCGCCTACCAGCACGCCCATCAGCGGCGTGGTGGCGTTGAAGATGGCCGAGTAACCGGCGGGCAGCACCTGGGCGGCCACGGAGTAGAAGGTGGCGGGAATACCGGAGTTGATCATGCCCAGCACCAGGCAGGCGCCGAGCTTGCCCTGGAAGTTCCAGCGCACGCGGGCTGCGGCGAGCAGTGCAACCAGGCCCAGGCAGGCGATGGACACGCGGAAGAACGCCGTCGGCACCGTGCCCAGCTCGGGGGCGATGATGCGCATGAACAGGAAGCTCGCCCCCCAGACGGCGGCAAGGGTCAGCAGGCGGGCTAGGGCGATGGGGCTCACAACGGTCTCCGGAGGCAGGGCAGGGGCGCGAGTGTACGCCAGGGGGCCTGGGGATTCTTGTGCTTTCTTGCGGTGTGAACCTGTGCCGGCCTCTTCGCGGGTAAACCCGCTCCCACAGGGATAGCGTCGCATTTGAAATGCTGCGCAGTACCTGTGGGAGCGGGTTTGTTCTGGTCAAGTATTTCCGGACACCGGTTACGGTGATCAAGCCGCCTGCTGCTCCATAGCTATTGGTGACAGGTAGTCGTTGTAGCTGTGGAGCCTGATTCGGTT
>PJTS01000037.1_pt1 | contig 141413 bp, 128 predicted proteins | sample 1512251 | NCBI WGS metagenome assembly PJTS01 (sample SAMN08177686, study PRJNA422409) | Soil metagenome, whole genome shotgun sequencing project. | isolation source: Soil (2) enriched on wood chips: alkali lignin treatment | place: USA: Madison | collected 2015-01-15 | reverse complement strand
GTTTATTGAGGAACAATTCATGTCTGCATTTACCCCGGCAAGTGAAGTCTTGCTGCGCCACAGTGATGATTTCGAACAAAGCCGTATTCTGTTTGCCGGAGATATGCAGGATGACCTGCCTGCGCGTTTCGACTGTGCTGAAAGCCGTGCCCATACGCAATACTACCACCACTGGCAGGTGCTGAGCCGCCAGATGGGCGAGCGTGCGCGCTTTAGCCTGGTGGCAGAACAGAGCGACGTTGCCGACTGCGACACGCTGATCTACTACTGGCCGAAGAACAAACCGGAAGCCCAGTTCCAGCTGATGAACCTGCTCTCCCTGCTGCCCGTTGGCTGCGATATTTTCGTGGTCGGTGAAAACCGCAGCGGCGTGCGCAGCGCTGAACAGATGCTGGAAGGCTACGCGCCGCTGAATAAAGTCGACAGCGCCCGCCGCTGTGGTCTGTACCATGGCCGTCTGGAAAAACAGACAACGTTTGATCCACAGGCTTACTGGGACGAGTACCAGCTTGACGGCCTGACCATCAAAACCCTGCCGGGCGTGTTCAGCCGTGACGCGCTGGATACGGGTAGCAAACTGCTGCTCTCTACCCTGACGCCGCACACCAAAGGCAAAGTGCTGGACGTGGGCTGCGGCGCGGGCGTACTGTCAACAGTGCTTGCCAGCCATTCGCCAAAAGTGCGTTTAACTCTGTGTGATGTCAGCGCCCCGGCGGTAGAAGCCAGCCGCGCAACGCTTACCGCAAACGGCATTGAAGGGGAAGTGGTCGCCAGCAACGTCTTCTCTGACATTACCGGTCGTTTCGACATGATTATCTCCAACCCGCCGTTCCACGACGGTATGGAAACCAGCCTTGAAGCGGCACAAACGCTGATCCGTGGTGCAACCCGTCACCTTAACAGCGGCGGCGAGCTGCGTATCGTGGCGAACGCCTTCCTGGCGTACCCGAAAGTGCTGGACGAAACCTTTGGCTTCCATGAGGTGATCGCCCAGACCGGTCGCTTCAAAGTCTACCGCACCGTCATGACGCGTCAGGCGAAGAAATAATTCGCCATGCCATGCAGGCCGGATGAGCGCAAGCGCCATCCGGCGAGCAGGCGTCTCAGTTCCGGCCATTTTTGCAGCAATCAATAAAAGGTGCGCACTTTTCAGTTGACGTAAAGCTGAAAACATCTAGAATGCGCCTCCGTGGTTACGATACTTTTACAGTATCGATGGTATGCGAAGGTGGCGGAATTGGTAGACGCGCTAGCTTCAGGTGTTAGTGTCCTTACGGATGTGGGGGTTCGAGTCCCCCCCCTCGCACCATAAATCACGTTGATATTGCTCGCACTGGGCGAAGGTGGCGGAATTGGTAGACGCGCTAGCTTCAGGTGTTAGTGTCCTTACGGATGTGGGGGTTCGAGTCCCCCCCCTCGCACCAACGAGGCGATATCAAAAAGAGTAAGATGACTGTGCGAAGGTGGCGGAATTGGTAGACGCGCTAGCTTCAGGTGTTAGTGTCCTTACGGATGTGGGGGTTCGAGTCCCCCCCCTCGCACCAATTATCTTACGTTCCTCTGAAGTCCCTCTTTTTTCCTGTTATTTCAAACTCATCAGAATTACCAGTATTCCACTGACCAGCGCAACGCATGAAGGCAGCAGCACAAAGTGCCGTAATTGCTTATGCCAGATCATCCCTGACGTGACTAACAGCCCTGAAACAATTATGGCTTTCCAGATATCGATGGAGAGATCGGCAAACAACAGACCGCCAATAATTGCCCCAGGCAGCAACACTCCCCAACCACTTCCCAGCGCTTTGCTCAACATGGTTTGCCCTTTCGCATCAATAATGATAACCAATATCATATGATAACAATTATCATTTGTCAGCATTCATCATCAAAATCCATCGACCTTTACCTTTCCCATAATGACAGGAAATGTCTAAGGTGATAAATTGCTCATCTGTTAACTCCCTATAAAGATTTTCTGATAATTACTATTCATCTTTTTTGCTTTTACTATTTTCTAACAACACCTATTCATTTGTTTTAATTAAATATTAATAAAAAAGCATTACTATGACATCACAATCCTGGCGGTCTTTGGTCAACAGCAAATATCAATTATCTTTACGTTTATTTCTCTTTCTGAATGCAGCCTCAGCGGTGTTCTCGGTAACAAACCCGCTCTATTCTGTACGCCTGTTCTCGTTCCCCCTGGTGGCTATTTTTATTCTCAGCATGGGATTGTTCGCCTGGCACTGGAAAGAGAGAACCCGGAAAATCAATATTCCCGTCGTTTCAGCGATCTTCGGTATTTTGTGGGCCTGGCAAATTGTCTCGAAATTTTCGTTAATTACGCACGATCGGGCGACCTATTTAGTCATGGCACTCTTAACGGTGCTTTTTATTGGCTCCCTGGCATTTGCCAGTAATATCAAGGCATTTACCCTTCATTCATTACCCGCCTTTATTGCCTGCCTGTGGTTAGGCAGTCATGAAAGCTGGCTGAGAATGATCTACTCCTTTGCCCTCCCGGTGGCGGCGATTGGCATCCATAACATCCTGCAAAAACGTAACGATCGCTTTGCTCAGACGCTTCTTTCCCAACTCCTGGAAGAACGCGAGACGCTTTCCGATCTCAGCATGATGGATCCGCTCACCGGCCTGTATAACCGTCGCGGCCTGCAAAGCCGACTGGAAAACCTGCCGAGAGTCGATAACGGTGAACACTTCGTTCTGCTGCTGGATATCGACCATTTTAAAGCATACAACGACCATTACGGCCATATGATGGGCGACCAGGCGCTGATCCGCGTCTCAGCGGCGATCCGTGATGCCGTACGCTCGCGTGATATCGTCGCGCGCTTTGGCGGTGAGGAGTTTATGGTATTGCTGACGAGCATCTCGCTCGATCATGCCCGCCAGACGGCTGAGCGCATCCGCCAGAAGGTCTACGATTTAAAAATTCCGCATATGTTCAACGAAAGCGTGGCAACAAACGTCACCATCAGTATCGGTATTGCCATCTATGATGACGATGACCCGGAAGGCGCGCTGGAGAAAGCGGATAAAGCCCTCTACGAAGCGAAGCACATGGGGCGTAATAACATCCTGCTCAGCGACGAGTTGCAGACAGCTTAAGCCCGACATCCCACATTCAGGACAAAAGGCTTGCGATCGTTTTTATCTATGGTTAGGATTGGCAATCATTATCATTTAGATTCCTATCCTTATGGCAACACGTACCGCACAAGCCGTTGACTCACTTCTCTGGCGAGCCCCTCTCTCCACAGGGAGCGCTACGCTTGCGGATGCTATTCGTGACAGGATTGCCGATACCCGCGCGCATCTGCTGGATTTTATCAAGCTGGATGAGCCTCACCCGCATAACACCATGACGCTTGCCGATTGGCAGCGTCCGGCAGAACGCCAGTCACTGCTGGCGGCGTATTCCGACCATATCTATCGCAATCAACTGACCCTTGCGCGGGAAAATAAACCCCTGCTCTCTCTTTGGGCGCAATGGTACATCGGGTTGATGGTCCCGCCGATCATGGTGGCCTTGTTAACACAGGACACGATGCTGGATCTCTCCCCGGAACATTTCCACGTTGAGTTCCACGAAACCGGGCGTGCGGCCTGCTTTTGGATTGACGTTCACGAAGATATGCATGCCGGGCAACGCTCAGCTCAGGAGCGCATGGAACAGCTCATCACTCAGGCATTGATGCCGGTAATTGACGTGCTTGAGCAGACGGGAGAAATTAATGGAAAGCTTATCTGGAGTAATACCGGTTATCTGATCCACTGGTATTTGACAGAGATGAAACCGCTGCTGGGCGATGAGAAAGTGGATGCCCTGCGCCAGTCCTGTTTCTTTGCAAAACAGCTTTCTGATGGGCGGGATAACCCTTTATTCCGTACCGTCGTCCCGCGTGACGGCCTTCTGGTGCGTCGGACCTGCTGTCAGCGCAATCGCCTGCCTGACGTTCAGCAGTGCGGGGATTGCACGCTGAAGTAGTGCCGTTAATTGCCCGGTGGCGCTTCGCTTACCGGGCCTACAGCTCCTCAAAACGTAGGCCGGGTAAGGCCCAGCCGCCACCCGGCACAAACGACTCAGGCTACCTGCTGATTTTCCTCTTCCGCGTTACGCTGCGCTTCTTCCGCTTCCTGCTCCAGCAACTGCTTCTCGTACACTTTAAAGAACGGGTAGTAGATAATGGCCGATACGCAGGCCAGCACAACGACGAGAATAGCCGCGCGGAAGTCCCAGCCCAGCGCCCATGCCGCGCCTATCGGAGCAGGGGCTGTCCAGGGAACCACTGAGATAACGCGACCAATCAGATCAAACGTCATCGCCGCCCAGGCCAGCACGGCGTTTACCATCGGTGCCAGCAGGAACGGAATAAAGAACACTGGGTTCATGACAATCGGCGTACCAAAGATGACGGGTTCGTTGATGTTAAAGAAGCTGGGCACCACGCTCAAACGTCCAATTGAACGCAGGTGTGCAGAGCGGCTACGCAGATAGCAGATCACCAGCCCCATCGTTGCGCCAGAGCCACCAATCACGATAAAGAACGTCCAGAATGCTTCCATAAAAATGTGAGGCAGAGGTTGGCTGGCCGCCAGCGCGGTCTGGTTAGCGCCCAGGTTGGTCAGCCAGAACATCTGCAGCATCCCGGAGACAATGGCAGCCCCGTGGATACCGGCAAACCACAGCAAGTGACCGATCAATACCGCCAGCAGGATAGCAGGCAGCGAGTCAGCAGCGGACACCAGCGGTTTGAAGATCGACATAATAGCCTGTGGGATCAGCATACCAAACTGAGACTGAATCAGCAGACTCAGCGGGTACAGCGTCAGCACAACCACCAGCACCGGGATCAGCAGATCAAAGGAGTTTTTGATCATCGGTGGCACCTGGTCTGGCAGGCGAATGCCGATGTTGTGCGCTTTCAGGAAACGCATCATTTCGACGCAGTAAACCGCCACCAGAATGGCGGTAAAGATCCCCGTTCCGCCGAGGCTGTCGACAGGCAGAGTGCCTTTGGTTTTCGGCGCAGCAACCAACAGAAACGCCATCAGCGACAGCATGGCGCACATGAACGGGTCAAGCTGATGAGATTTCACATAATGTTTGCCCAGGTTGTAGGCGATGGCAGCACAGATATAAATGGACATAATGCCCATCGTCATATCAAACGGGGTGAGAATTTGCCCTTCAAATTGCTTCGCCATATCCAGCCAGGCGCGAGCAAAACCCCAGGTCGTATCAGGTGAGAACGGTGGGTAAGCAAACACCAGCAGGAATGACCCCACAATCATGAACGGCATCGCAGAGATAAATCCATCACGAATGGCCATAACATGACGCTGGGAAGAGATTCGCCCGGCAATCGGGCTGACGTAATTTTCAACGAAACGGAATATCAGATTAAACGCAGCATGGTTGGCAGACATAGCAGCTCTCCTGTCAGACGTTCGTTACGGGCGAATTCGCGCCACACGTTGTTCCATAAATCAGCTTCACAACCTTGCCGGTTTGCGTACCAGCGGTACTGCTCAGAAGAAATGGTTTCATAATTAGCTCTTATTATTGGATACAGGGACGTTACATTCTCAGTATTAATCTCTGATTCACGCTCTGCAACCGGTTACTGTAACCGGTTTCCGTGAATGTGAAGGCGATCCATAAATCGGCCCGACAGAATATTTGTTACCGAAGAGATATTTACAGAACCTAAAGGCTTATGACAGATTACGCAGGATATTTGTCAGGAGGAAACAATGAGTTTGCAGTCTGTACAGCAGTTTTTTGCCGACAACGCACCCGATGTCGAAATCATCGAGCTTAGCCAAAGCACCGCGACCGTGGCCCTGGCTGCTGCAGCGCATAACGTTGAACCGGGTCAAATCGCCAAGACGCTATCGTTAAAGGTTAAAAACGAAGTTATTCTCGTGGTGGCTAAAGGTGACGCGCGGCTGGATAACAAAAAACTGAAAGACGCATTCGGCGCAAAAGCGCGCATGCTGAGCAGTGACGAAGTGGTCACCGTTACGGGTCATCCCGTGGGTGGGGTCTGCCCGTTCGGACTGGAGAATCCCCTTTCGGTTTTCTGCGACGTTTCACTGAAACAGTACGCTGAAGTGCTGCCTGCTGCCGGTGCAATTCACAGCGCCGTACGTATTTCTCCCGACAGAATGGCAGAACTGACTGCAGCAAAATGGGTGGATGTCTGCATTTGATTGTTGCGCCAGAAGCGTTCTGGCGCATTACAAACGGCTAAGAGAAAGAAGGAACACTCAACGCCGAGCGACGCGGCTCCCGGGCGGGAAGATGAGCGAGGATATCTGCTGCATCCAGTAATCCCACATCAGAATTGACCCCGAGCTTTACCATCGCATTGAACTTGTGCGCCCTGATAGTCTTAATATTGCGCTCAAGCTGTGTCGCGATTTCAGGGATGGAATAGCCCGACGACATATAACGCAAAATTGCCCGTTCGGTGGGGCTCAACATGCGGTTCTGATTCACATACCAGTGATTGTACATGTTGTCGTTTACACGATGCGTTTCGTTAAGAAAGGTCACCATGCCTTCGATCAACTGCTCAAGCGACACCGATTTACTGATTATCCCGTGCAGGCGTGCCGGAGAAAGATGGCAAATCAGCCTCGCTTCTACATCATCGGACGCCAGGACAATACGCTGGATATTGCCGTGTGAGAACATCAGATCACGCAGACTCGCAAGACAGTTACGACGCTCCTCACGCGCATCGGATAATGAGTAAATAACCGAATAAAACGCGGTCTGGGAAAGTGCCTCTTTAAAACTGGCGAATCGACTAAACAGGTGGACCTGATAGCTGCTGAATGCCGGCAAAGCAAAAATATGCTGCAGCCCAACAGCACTCATTACGCAATTTTCGATGACGGCGATATGTCTTGTTGCTGCGGTCTCTTCCATTCCTCAAACTCTCCATAGGCCGACATTAAACTCAGTTCTCGCATCCCCTGTGTACTGCTGATCCAGGCATACATATCGGCATTGCTTCGCAGGGACAACCTGCGCATCGCACTGTTCTTCTGTGCACTGATCGTTTTGTTACTCTTCTTCAATAACGTCGCGATTTGATTAATACACCAGCCTTTCCCCAGCAGTCGCAATACTTTGCGCTCAGAGTGAGTTAGCGCGATAAAGCTCTCGGACTCGTCTTCAGGCTCTGGAGTGTCTGGCATTAACAACGTCTGGCTAATGCGTTCTGCGCGTTCACTTCCGGCACGAATAGCATTAATGACCCCGTCGATCGGTTCCATATCTGACAGCAAGGTGCTTTCAGGACGCATGAGTAATTCTACCGCCAGAGGGTAAAGGGGGCGGGAAACTAAAAAGATCCAATGGATATCCCGATACTGATTCAGCAGCCCGTAATATTGCTCGAGCGTACCGCGAGGATTTCGATAATCACCAGAAATATCCGCAACAACCACACTGGCGCGGCGGAGTTGCAGCAGTGTTAGCTCCTGAATCGAGCGGCAAAAGGTCAGTTCATACTCGGGGAAATGGCGTACCATCACCCCACCAAGCCCGGATTGCATAACCGGTATCTTACTAATCACAACTCCGTGTTTACCTTTCAATGGCAACATAGAACCTCCGAGTCCATTCTTCATTTTCTAAATAGCGATAAAACGCATTGAGATAAAATTATTTCATCCCTGAGTGCACACACCATAAATAATGCCAATTTTAAGAAAATCTTTACAAGATTAAGAAATGCCCAAAACAGGGTTAATATCTCATAAATAACAACCGAATTTAATTACAGTTAGCTGAAAAGAACGAAAATATAAAATTAGAAATACTTAATATATGCGAGATATATTTTTACCTTCTAAATATTCACAAAATAAATATTCTTAATCGCTTTCCTTCACTCTCGATCGTGAGGCTGTTTGCACAAATCTTGATCTGACCCAGAGCAAGTGGTACCGCACTTTGTGCTAAAAATAGGCATTCCGGGCCAACAGGCAAGCTATCCATCCTCTCTTCAGGGCAATACATGCAAGATCGGTCAACGCAACGCGCAACGACGCGGATATGTATTCAATGTGGGCTTTTTCTCTTACAGCACGGGGCTGAAAGCGCCCTTGTCGAGGAACTCTCAACGCGTCTTGGCGTGGCGCTCGGCATGGATAGCGTCGAAAGCTCCATCTCGTCGAATGCCATTGTACTGACGACCATAAAAGACGGGCAGTGCCTGACGTCCACCCGTAAAAATCACGATCGCGGCATCAATATGCACGTCGTGACGGAAGTGCAGCACATCGTCATTCTTGCTGAGCATAAGCTGCTGGATCTGAGAGAAATTGAGAAACGGTTCGCGCAAATTAAACCGTTACGCTATCCGCGCTGGCTGGTGGTGGTCATGGTTGGGCTGTCGTGCGCCTGTTTTTGCAAACTCAACCAGGGCGGATGGGACGGTGCCATCATCACCTTTTTCGCCAGCAGTATCGCCATGTATGTCCGCCAGCTGTTGACCCACCGGCAACTGCACCCGCAAATTAACTTTTGCATTACCGCTTTTGTCGCCACTACGGTTTCTGGCCTGCTGCTGCGCCTGCCGCAATTTGCAAACACCCCGACGATTGCCATGGCCGCCAGCGTGCTTCTGCTGGTCCCGGGCTTCCCGCTGATTAACGCCGTGGCTGACATGTTTAAAGGGCACATTAATACCGGCCTGGCGCGCTGGGCGATAGCCAGTCTTCTGACGCTCGCCACCTGCATCGGCGTGGTCATGGCGATGACGCTGTGGGGGTTACGCGGATGGGCATAATCGAATTTCTCTTTGCGCTGGCGCAGGACATGCTTCTGGCCGCCATTCCCGCCGTCGGCTTTGCAATGGTGTTCAACGTGCCGCAGCGGGCGTTGCCCTGGTGTGCACTGCTGGGTGCCATTGGTCACGGTTCACGTATGGTCATGATGACGGCTGGTTTCAACATCGAATGGTCAACGTTTATGGCCTCGATGCTGGTCGGCAGCATTGGCATTCAGTGGTCGCGCTGGTATCTGGCGCATCCAAAGGTCTTTACCGTGGCGGCCGTTATTCCGATGTTTCCGGGCATCTCCGCCTATACCGCGATGATTTCAGCGGTAAAGATCAGCCATTTTGGTTACACCGAGCCGCAAATGATCCTCCTGCTGAGCAACTTCCTGAAGGCGTCTTCCATTGTCGGGGCGCTCTCCATCGGCCTGTCGATTCCCGGCTTGTGGCTTTACCGCAAGCGCCCGCGCGTTTGAGATTTGTGTTATCACGCTGCCATGGTAATAATCCCTGCATTCTGTTTGGTGACGATAAGGAAAGGATGTGGCTAACCCTGGCAGCGAAAACCCGGAACACAATGAAGGCAGCCTGAAGGAAAACATTTTCCAGAGCGCTATTGCGCTGTTTGCCGAATATGGGCTAAACGGTGCCCGCATGGAGCAAATCGCCGAGAAAGCCGGCACGACCAAACGGATGGTGGTATATCACTTTAAGAATAAAGAAAACCTGTATCTTCTGGCCCTGGAGTACGTTTACACCCAGATCCGCGCCAGTGAGAAACGGCTTAGCCTTGCCGGTATGCCACCGGTAGAAGCGCTGGTTCATCTTGTTGAAGCGACCTTTGACTACCACGCCGACCACCCTGACTACATTCGCATCATCTGTATGGAGAACATGCAGCGCGGCCGCTTCATGCAGCAGTCCAGCTACCTGCGCCAGGTTAACCGCAGCGCGCTGGAACTGCTGGAAGCCATTCTGCAGCGCGGGAAAGAGAAGCAGCTGTTCAATCAGACGGTAGACGCGCGCGACCTTCACCGTCTGATCAGCAGCTTCAGCTTCCACTATGTCGCCAACAGCTACACCTTTACGCTGTTGTTCGAAGAGGGAGCAGACGAAGCCGCGCAGCGTCAGCACTACCGAAAAATGGCGGTCCAGGTGGCACTTCGCTATACGTGCCCATAAAATAGCTTGCAATTATATCGTGCGCTATCTATATTCATCTCATGAACGCAAAAACGAACGATACCACCGCGGCGCTGCTGCTGGATAACCAGCTCTGTTTTGCCCTCTACTCGGCAAACCTAGCGCTTAACAAGCTGTACCGGCAACTGCTGGCACCGCTGAACCTGACCTACCCGCAGTACCTGGTCATGCTGGTACTTTGGGAGCAGGATGACGTGACGGTGTCGGACATTGGCGAACGGCTGTTTCTTGACTCAGCCACGCTGACGCCGCTGTTAAAGCGTCTGGAAAGCGCCGGGCTGATCAACCGCCACCGTTCCCGTAAAGACGAACGCCAGGTTGCGGTCACCCTGAGCGATGCCGGGCGTGCACTTCAGCAACAGGCCGTGGGGATCCCTCACGCGGTTGGGTGCGCAGCGCAATGCGATACCGACACGATGCTGGCGCTTAAGCAGCAGCTTGAGCTTTTGCGACAACAGTTACACCACGCGTGAGGCTATACTTTACGCGTCTTTCTTTACCTATATATATCGCACGCTATTTAATAGCACACATAAATGTAAGATGAGGAACCTGCCATGTCTTTAGAAAAAGTTGTCTACACTGCCAAAGCCAAAGCCACCGGAGGCCGTGACGGCCGCGCGACCTCTTCCGACGGCGTCCTGGACGTTAAACTGGGTGTGCCAAAAGAGATGGGCGGCATGGGCGGCGAAGTGACCAACCCGGAACAGCTGTTCGCTGCGGGCTACTCCGCCTGCTTCCTGGGCGCGATGAAGTTTGTGGCTGCTCGTGACAAATTCGCGCTGCCGAAAGAGGCGTTTATCGAAGGTGAAGTCGGCATTGGCCCACTGCCAACCGGTTTTGGTATCGAAGCGAAGCTGAACATTCACGTTGAAGGTATGGATCCTGCGGAAGCGAAAAAACTCGTGGATGCAGCGCACATCGTTTGCCCATACTCTAACGCCACGCGCGGCAATATCGACGTTACGCTGAACATCATCGCGTGATAACTGCCTGATGGCGCTGCGCTTATCAGGCCTACGACTGTAGCCCCGGTAAGCGCAGCGCCACCGGGGAAATCCCCTCCTTTCCTTTCCCCTCTCTGTGCTACCATAAGCCCATATCACGCCCGTAGTAACCCAGTAGAGATAGCGTTATGTCCTCCAGAATCCTGACCACCAGCATTGCTGGCATTGATGCCTTTATGCGCGATCCCCGCGGCGTGCTGACCAATGCCGAAGGCGGTACCCTGGCCGTGTTTGCCGATAACGCCCCGGCGTTTTACGCAATCACGCCGGAACGTCTGGCGCAGCTGTTGGATATCGAAGCGCGGCTGTCGCGCCCGGCCAGTGATGTCACCCTGGATAACCAGTTCTTCGACGAACCGGAAAACGCGCCCGTTGCCATACCGATGGGGAAATTCCCCATGTACGCGGGCTGGCAACCGGATGCCGATTTTCAGCGCCAGGCGGCACTGTGGGGGATTGCGCTCTCGCAGCCGGTCACGCCCGAAGAGCTGGCCGCGTTTACCGCTTACTGGCAGGCGGAAGGAAAAGTGTTTCACCATGTGCAGTGGCAGCAAAAGCTCGCGCGCAGTATTCAAATCAACCGCGCCAGCAACAATGGCCAGCCCAAGCGCGATATCAACGCGTTTTCTGAACCGGACAAACAGATCCCTAATGGATTCCGAGGTGCGAAATGAAGAACGTCGGCGACCTGATGAAACGTCTGCAAAAAATGATGCCAGCTAACGTGAAGCCAGCCTTCACAACGGGTGAAGAGCTGCTGGCGTGGCAAAAAGAGCAAGGTGAAATACGTGCGGCGGCGCTCGCCCGTGAGAACCGTGCGATGAAAATGCAGCGTACCTTTAACCGCTCGGGTATCCGCCCGCTTCATCAGAACTGCTCGTTTGATAACTACAACGTCGAGTCGCAGGGACAGATGAATGCGCTGAGTCAGGCACGTCAGTACGTGGACGAGTTTGATGGCAACATCGCCAGCTTCATTTTCAGCGGCAAGCCCGGCACCGGGAAAAACCACCTTGCAGCGGCCATCTGCAACGAGCTGCTGCTGCGGGGTAAATCCGTATTGATCATCACCGTGGCCGATATCATGTCTGCCATGAAAGAGACGTTCAGCAACCGCGAAACCAGCGAAGAACAGCTGCTTAATGACCTGAGCAACGTTGACCTGCTGGTCATCGACGAGATTGGCGTTCAGACGGAATCCCGCTATGAAAAAGTCATCATCAACCAGATTGTTGACCGCCGCTCTTCCTCCAAGCGACCAACCGGAATGCTGACAAACCACAATATCGACGAAATGACCCGTCTGCTGGGAGAACGCGTAATGGATCGCATGAAGCTCGGCAACAGTCTGTACGTCATCTTTGACTGGGAAAGTTATCGCAGCCGCGTCACCGGCAAAGAGTATTAAGACAGTTCCAGGAATCGCGTGCGGCGCGGAGGTATATACTGGAACCACTTCCGGCCCTGAACGGACCTTTTTGAGAAAGCCATTATGAAAAAACAGTTACTTATCAGCACACTTTTCGGTGCACTGCTGGCAACCAGCGCGGCGCAGGCAGCGTCATGGCAGGAGTCACTTTCCAGCGCAGCCAACGAACTGACCAAAGAGAGCGGCAGCACGCAGGGTGGGCTGTCTGCCTCTTCCCTCACCAGCCTGCTGGGTAACAGCTCCCAGAGCCTGAGCGCGGGTACGATGAACAACGCGGCGGGGATCCTGGAATATTGTGCGAAGCAGAAGCTGGCTTCCGTCACCGATGCGCAAAACGTAAAAAACCAGGTGCTGGGTAAACTGGGTCTGGACACGCAGGAGCAGAAAGCGGACACCAACTATATGGACGGTATTCAGGGCCTGTTAAATGCGCAAAACGGTCAGCAGCTGAACCTGAGCACCATCGGTAACTCCTCTCTGGCAAAACAGGTGAAAACCAAAGCCTGCGATCTGGTGCTGAAACAAGGCGTTAATTTCATCTCCTGATTGACCCCATTTTCTGCCACAACATGCCGCGTTTGTTACGTTAGTCTTACGGCGCGGCGTTAAACGACTGTTTTCCTGCCTTACCCCCGTCTCAGCGTCCGCATGCCAGGATGCGACCGCCTTCAAAAAAACGATTTTCTAAACCAAATCCTAACAACAGCACACTTTCGTGACACTAAAATTGCAGCTAAACGACATCGCCATTACATTGTATTACCCAAAAAATAATCAGTTAGCCAGCAAAGCGTCTGGCGTCATGAGGATATGCTGTTGTCAGAGTTAATGTCCCTTATCCTTTTCCTGGCTTCCGTTGGCGTTTACGCCTGGAAAGCGGGCCGAAACACCTGGTGGTTTATTGCCACGCTGGTGGTGCTCGGCATTTTTATTGTTTTGAACATTACGTTATACGCCAGCGATTACTTTACCGGTGACGGTATTAATGATGCGGTACTCTACACCCTGACGAATAGCCTAACGGGCGCAGGGGTTGGTAAGTACATACTTCCCGGTCTGGGCGTGGTATTTGCTCTGGTTGCTATTTTTGGTTCCCTTGCCTGGGTGCTGCGTCGTCGTCGCCATCACCCGCATCATCATGGCTACAGTCTGCTGGCGCTGTGCCTGGCGTTGGCCTCTGTTGACGCCAGCCCGGCATTCCACCAAATCACCGAACTGGTGAAATCCCAGTCGCGCGAGGGTGACCCCGATTTCGTGGCGTATTACAAAGAACCCGCGAAGAAGATCGACAATCCGAAGCTCAACCTCGTCTATATCTACGGCGAGAGCCTGGAGCGCACCTATTTTGATAACGATGCCTTCCCGAACCTGACCCCGGATCTGGGGCCCCTGAAAAACGAAGGTCTCGATTTCAGCCACACCATGCAGTTACCCGGCACCGATTACACCATCGCCGGTATGGTCGCGTCGCAGTGCGGTATCCCGCTGTTCGCGCCTTTTGAGGGCAACGCCTCGGCGTCCATGTCGAGCTTCTTCCCGCAAAATGTCTGTCTTGGCGATATCCTGAAAAATTCCGGCTACGAAAACTACTTTATGCAGGGCGCAAACCTGCGTTTCGCTGGCAAAGATGTGTTCCTGAAATCACACGGCTTTGACCACCTCTACGGCTCTGAAGAGTTAAAAACCCTCGTCGCGGACCCGAGCTACCGTAACGACTGGGGCTTCTACGACGATACGGTGCTGGACGAGACCTGGCAAAAATTCGAGGAACTCTCCCGCGCGGGCAAACGCTTCTCGCTCTTCGCCCTGACCGTGGATACCCATCATCCGGATGGATTTGTCTCTCGTACCTGTAAACGCAAAAATTATGACATCAATGGCAAGAGTAATACGTCATTTAGCGCCGTCACCTGCAGCCAGGAACATATCGCCGCGCTGATCGACAAAATCAAAGCCTCGCCGTATTTCAAAAACACGGTGATTGTGGTGTCGTCTGACCATCTGGCGATGAAAAACAGCGCCTGGGATGAGCTTAACAAGCAGGACCGCAGCAACCTGTTCTTCATCCTGCGCGGCGACCAGCCTCAGCAGGAGGTGATCGCCACCAGGCGTAACTCGATGGATAACGGCGCCACGGTGCTGGACATACTGGGCGGCGATAACTTTATTGGCCTTGGCCGCAGTACGCTGTCCGGGCAATCGCTGTCAGAAGTGTTCCTCAACATGAAGGAGAAAATCCTGGCGTGGAAGCCGGATATCATCCGCCTGTGGAACTTCCCGAAAGAGATGAAAGATTTCACCATCGACCAGGATAAAAAAATGATTGCCTTCTCCGGCAGTCACTTCCGCCTGCCGCTGCTGCTGCGCGTGTCGGACAACCGCGTCGAACCGCTGCCGGAAAGTGAATACTCCGCACCGCTGCGTTATCAGCTGGCTGACTTCGCCCCGCGCGACAATTTTGTCTGGATCGACGCGTGCTACAAGATGGGCCAGCTCTGGTCGCAGCCGCTGGCCCTGTCTACCGACTGGTGTGTCGCTCAGGGACAGCTCGGCGGAGAGCAGTCCGTCCAGCATGTTGATAAAAAACAGTGGAAAGGCAAAACGGCGTTTAACGATACGGTTATCGATACCGCGCGCTATCAGCGTAACGTCGACATGCTTAAGATTGTCGATAACGACATTCGCTATAAAGCGGACAGTTTTATCTTTAACGTGGCCGGCGCGCCGGAAGAGGTCAAACAGTTCAGCGGCATCTCCCGGCCGGAATCCTGGGGACGCTGGTCCAACGCCCAGCTGGGTGACGAAGTGAAAATTGAGTATGCCCATCCGCTGCCGGAAAAATTCGATCTGGTGATCACGGCCAGAGCGTTCGGGCCCAATGCTAACCGCCCTATCCCGGTGCGCGTGGGGGATAAAGAACAGATCCTGACGCTTGGCAATGACATAAGCACCACCACGCTGCATTTCGACAATCCGTCGCGCAGCAGCACGCTCGTCATCGTTCCGCCAGACCCGCAGTCCACTAACGAAGGCAACATCCTCGGCCATTCCCCGAGACAGCTTGGGATCGGGATGGTGGAAATTAAAATTATCAGTCGCGACAGTTAATATCCTCTCTGCCCGGCGTTCCGCCGGGCAATTTCAAAATTATAAAAAGCTTTATGCTTATTATAAAACAGAGAAAATCACTATATTTAACGCAATGTCATCTATATACATATTAGTATAGGCTCAGGATGTAGAGTATTGCCCTACTTTGATTTTCATGAGGACCCTCTGGCTCCCTCACGTTAACGGGCGACACCTGACATGACTCTCTCACGCAGCACCCACGTCGACTTTCACGTCATCGTTCTGAGCGATAACTATTTCCTGTGGCTTGGCCTGAAAACGCTTATTTCGATGATGATGACGCCGCGTCCTGATATTTTCTGGATCAACAGCGTCAGCCCGGAAACTATCTTGCGCATGCGCGAGCAAATCATGAAAGAGACCACCGATAACGGCTGGCTTATATTTACGGACGAATGCCGCGTGAACGACATCAACGTCTATCTGCCTGCCGGGCGCGTCAGGGTGCTGGCTGGAAACATCTCGATTATCCAGCTCAGCCAGCATTTGAGAAACGCCGATTTCACCCAGCGCTACCGTCCTGAGGTTAACCTCACCCGCTCTGAACTGCGGGTGTGTACCCTGCTCAGTAAAGGGATCAGCCTGGTTCGCATTGCGCAACTGCTGAATAAATCCCCCAAAACCATCTATACCCACAAGCGTAACGCGATGACCAAATTCCGCTGCCAGAACCTGGCGGAGTTTCACCGAAAAATCTGCCTGCTGGAACAGCAATCGTTCTACCTCTGATTGCGCTCATTTATTAATCAGCGTGAATACCCGCCTGGATCAATGTTATCGGTAACAAAGCAGTTAGAATACCCAGCTTCTTAGATGAATAGCACGCGTACTATTCACCATATGTATTTTCCCAACTGCTCTTTTGACAATACTCTATGAAATACCTGCTCGCTGATACCCTCGTCTATAACGATGAAGACGGTTCCGTTTCACTTGTTGCTACGCCAGATGTCGAACCCCAGGTGATGACGGCAACCGCCAACAGCATTATGAAAATGCTGGTGCTCCATCACGGTAACGTCGTCGAACGCGAGGCGTTCCTGCATGACGTGTGGGATGAGCGCGGCCTACAGGGCTCCAACAATTCACTTAATCAGTACATCAGTATCCTGCGGAAACTGCTGGCAAGCCTCGTGCCCGAGATGTTGTTTATTGTCACCGTGCCCAAAGTGGGCTTTATGCTGAGCGCGGACATCACGGTCCATTCCCAGGCTGAAAAATCTGATTGCCCAGCCTCAGCCAGTAGGCCGTATCGTTTTCAGCCTCAACTGCTGTTCTGTAGCGGGCTGACGCTTGTGGTGCTGGCGCTGTGCATCTGGATAGTCGCGATCAAGCAAAACCAGCAGCATGCAGAAATGCATCTTCTGACACATTTCGGTGAATGTCCGGTCTACACCTTCTCGCCGCTGGCAGATGTGTTTCGCAACAAGGCAATAGCGCTGGCACAAGCGATACAGCGCGACGGCAACCTGCCGTGTCTGAAAAACTCCCTCTTTTATCTGCACATTCAGAACACGCTCTTCTACGGCCATGAAGGAAGGATGGTGCTTTCGCAATGCTCCCTGTCGAAAGAGAACACCGCCAGCGCCTGCCGCACGCTGTATGCCTACGAATGGTGAATCATGACGCGTAAAAAAATAGGGCTGGTTATCGCCTTCAACCTGCTGTTAATCATCATGGCCGTGGCATGGTACCGACATACACCGCCCCTGCCCGTCATTTGCGAAGGTAACTTGACCTTCACGCAGCAGCGTGACGACAACAACTTCACGTTCGACGGCGAGATCCTGATGCGATTTCACCCCGACGGCACGGGTTACTTCACGCTCAACGGGAATGTGCAGAATATCCGGCAGGGCTGGGAAGTCTCCCGTCAGGAAACGTTTAACTGGCGGCACATGCACGACACGCTTTTTGAAATCGCCATTATCAAGGTCGAGCGATTTAGCCACGATGAATTACCCGATGGGGTATTTGAGAAATACGTTGCTGGCTTAACGCCGGGACAGAAAAGGCTACTGACCATCGAACGCACGCCGGAGGAGGCGATGGTGATCGGCAATTTCTACTCGCCGCTGCTGATCTGCTCGGAATAAACAGATCAGGCTATACTTGCCGCCATGAAAATCACCTTCCGCCCCACCACTGCGCATGACGTTGCCAGTCTGCCCGCCATTGAGCGCGCGGCAGGCCAGCGTTTTCGAGCCTGGCCTGAACTGGCCTGGCTCGCTGATGGCGACGTCATTTCCGTTGAACAGCATCGCGACTATGTCGAACAGGGCCTGAGCTGGCTGGCGCTGGCAGCGGATCGTCCTGTGGGTTTTCTCCTCGCAGAAGCCCATCCTTTGTCGTTGTTTATCGTGGAGCTTTCGGTTGATCTGGACTGGCAGGGAAAAGGAATAGGTCGGCAGCTCATCGCCTGTGCGGCTGAGCATGCCCGTAAAAAGGGGCTGACGTCACTGACGTTAACGACGTTCCGGGACGTGCCGTGGAATGCGCCATTCTATACGCGGTTGGGGTTTGAACGCGTAACGGCACTCACACCTGAACTGCGTCAAAAAAGGGAAGAAGAGGCCGCGCACGGTTTAGCGTATGAAACGCGCTGCGCCATGCGCCTGCCTCTTAGTTAATTAAAACGTTTCCCAGTTATCACCCGCGTCGGCCGTCGCGGCTTTACGCGACATCACCGGGGTGACAACGTTTTTCGCTGACGCGAACTCGCGTGCTTTCATCTGCTCCTGCTGAATGCGGAACACCGCCACGGCCTGGGTCAGACGGCTCGCCTGCTCTTCCAGTGCGGCAGCCGCTGCGGCAGATTCCTCAACCAGCGAGGCGTTCTGCTGGGTCACGCGATCCATCTCTGCTACCGCCAGGCCGACCTGGTCGATACCGCGGCTCTGCTCGTCAGACGCAGACGCAATTTCACCCATGATGTCCGTCACGCGGGTTACCGCATTCACGATCTCACCCATGGTTTCCCCCGCGCTCTCTACCAGAGTAGAGCCCACTTCCACGCGGCTGACGGAGTCTTCAATCAGGCTCTTGATTTCACGAGCCGCCTGGGCGCTACGCTGCGCCAGGTTACGGACCTCGCCTGCAACAACGGCAAAGCCACGGCCCTGTTCACCGGCACGCGCCGCCTCTACCGCCGCGTTCAGCGCCAGAATGTTGGTCTGGAAGGCAATGCCGTCGATCACGCTGATAATATCGGCAATTTTCTGCGAACTGCCCGCGATGTCACGCATGGTTTGCACCACGTTATCCACCACTTTACCGCCTTTCTGCGCGGTCTCAGACGCGCTCAGCGCCAGGTTGCTCGCCTGGCGGGCGTTTTCGGCGTTCTGCTTCACGGTGGCGGTCAGCTCTTCCATGCTGGCCGCGGTCTCTTCCAGGGAGGCGGCCTGCTGCTCGGTACGGGAAGAGAGATCGTTGTTACCCATCGAGATTTCGCTCGCGCCGCTGTAGATGGCATTGGCACCGTTACGCACGTCGCCGACGGTACGCACCAGCTCGCCCTGCATGTGGCGCAGCGAGTCGGCCAGTTCACCCATCTCATTGGAACCTTCAACATCGATGCGCTTCACCAGGTCGCCGCTGGCGATATGGCGAATGCTGTCGATCAGGCGATTCAGCGGAGAAATCAGCGCCTGCTTGATGCCCAGCCAGACGGCGACAATCACCACCACCACGGCAATCAGCACGCTAATCAGCACCCAGATAGCCTGGCTGTAAGAGCTGTTGCTGTCTTTCACCGCCGTTTCATACAGCTTGTCGTTCTGCTGCAGGTAGCTCACGTACTGCTTCTCAAAACCGTCCTGATAGCTCTGGGTCGGCTGGTCGAAGAAGGCGTTGATTTTCCCCGCACCCAGCAGCTGAATCAGCTCAGCCAGCGCGCCGTGGTAGATCTCGTAATTACGTTTGATTTCCAGCGCAGCGGCGTCGCTCTGACGCGGATCGCGCGGCAGGGCTTCGTAATCCGCCCAGTTTTTTTCCGCCTGCTTCAGCGAGGCAGACGCAATCTGCATCAGATCGTTAACGGTCGCGCCGCTACCGATGTTGCTCTGATCCATCATGTAGCGGATACCCGCGCGGTTCAGGGTATTACGGGTTTGCAGCAGGGCAACCCAGCTCCCGTTGAGGGTGGATTGTTGCTGGCGAATGGTTTGCAGGACGGTGAAATTCTCTTTGTCATTCTTCAGGGCATTAAAGAAAAGACCACCGGATGTGAGTTGTAAAAGGCCAAATATCGCTAAAACCAGCAGTAAGCTGGTGACAATCTTGATACGGTTTAACATGTTTTCTCTTCCTCAGACAGATACAGAATTTTCGGCCTGGAAAGGGAAAACTTTACGAAAATCATCCTGGAATTTGTGGTTTTTACTCTTCTTCCCGCGCTGCGTTATCCCGGTTTCCGAGTTCAATAAACTCTTCCAGCAGCGCCGTCAGCTGCTTCATCTTCTCCGGCGTGTATTCCGCCTCAATCTGCCGATACGCCTCTTCGACCTGCGCCTGGGCGTGTTCATACAGCGCATTCCCCTCTTTGGTCAGCGACACGTACAGCTTGCGCTGGTCGTTCACCGGCTTTAAGCGCAGCACCAGGCCGTCGCGCTCCATGCGCGTCAGAATGCCGGTCAGGCTCGGGCGCAAAATGCAGGTGCGAAACGCCAGATCGTGAAAATCCATCGACGGATGTTCAGCCAAAACGCGCACAATGCGCCACTGCTGCTCGGTCAGGTTATGCCGCTTCACAATCGGACGGAAGTAGGACATCGCCGCTTCCCGCGCCTGCAGCAGCGCGATGGTTAATGAGTCATGCATAGCCTCTCCCTTCACATCATTAACAAGTAAACAATCACTAAAAGACGCTTTTATAAACAAAACGTTTTCCGTCAAAAAGTCTAACAGAAACCATCCAGTTTTATTAACAACCTGATTTATATATAAATAAAAACCAATTTGTAAATTTATTGTTATTCATATCACAAATTTTTCACTTCTGATTGCGAAATAAACAGCAAAAGCATAAAACCAGATCATTAACATATTAATGAAATCATAACCCGGACCTCCGGGGTGAGGAGTATGTGAATGAAAGGTACCGTTTTTGCCGTCGCCCTCAACCATCAAAGCCAGCGTGATGCCTGGCGTGAAGCGTTTGAAAAAGCCCCTTACAGCACGCCGCCGAAAACAGCCGTGTGGTTTATCAAACCGCATAACACGGTGATCCGCGCGGGCGAGCCGATCCCCTTCCCGCAGGGGGAAACGGTGCTAAGCGGCGCGACGGTGGCGCTGGTCGTAGGCAAAACCGCCAGCAAGGTGCGCGTGGAGGACGCCGCGGCGTACATCGCGGGATACGCGCTGGCCAACGAGGTGAGCCTGCCGGAAGAGAGCTTCTACCGCCCGGCCATCAAGGCCAAGTGCCGGGACGGGTTTTGCCCGCTCGGCGAGCTGGCCGCCGTTGATAGCGTGGATAACCTGACCATCATCACCGAGATTAACGGTCGCGAAGCGGACCACTGGAACACCGCCGAACTGCAGCGCAGCGCCGCCGGGCTGCTGAGCGCCCTCAGCGAGTTCGCCACCCTCAATCCCGGCGATGCGATATTGATCGGTACACCGCAAAGCCGCGTTGAGCTCCGCCCGGGCGATCGCGTGCGCATTCTCGCTGAAGGCTTTCCGCCGCTGGAAAACCCGGTGGTGGACGAGCGCGACGTCACTATTGCACACAGCACGCCGCCGCACGCCACGCTGTTTGCCCTCGGTCTGAACTATGCCGATCACGCCAGCGAGCTGGACTTCAAGCCGCCCAGCGAGCCGCTGGTATTTATCAAAGCGCCAAACACCTTCAACGGCGATAACCAGACGTCGGTGCGCCCGAATAATATCGAATACATGCATTACGAAGCGGAGCTGGTGGTGGTCATCGGTAAAACCGCGCGTAAGGTCAGCGAAGCCGAGGCGATGGACTATGTTGCGGGCTATACGGTCTGCAACGACTACGCCATCCGCGACTACCTGGAAAACTACTACCGTCCGAACCTGCGGGTAAAAAGCCGCGACGGGCTGACGCCCATTTCCCCCCACATCGTGCCGAAAGCGGCGATTCCCGACCCGCACAACCTCACCCTGCGCACCTTCGTCAACGGCGAGCTGCGCCAGGAAGGGACCACCGCCGATCTCATTTTCAGCATTCCGTTCCTGATTGCGTACCTGAGCGATTTTATGACCCTGCAGCCGGGCGACATGATCGCCACCGGCACGCCGAAGGGGCTGTCCGACGTGGTGCCGGGCGATGAAGTGGTGGTGGAAGTGGAGGGCGTGGGGCGCCTGGTGAACCGAATTGTCAGCGAGGAGACTGCAAAATGAAAAAGATTAACCACTGGATAAACGGTAAAAACGTCGCGGGAAGCGAGTACTTCCACACCACCAACCCGGCCTCCGGCGAGGTGCTGGCGGAAGTCGCCTCCGGCGGTGAAGCTGAAATTCACCAGGCCGTCGCCGCCGCCAAAGAGGCATTCCCGAAGTGGGCCAACCTGCCGATGAAGGAGCGCGCGCGCCTGATGCGCCGTCTGGGCGACCTGATCGACCAGAACGTGCCCGAGATCGCCGCCATGGAAACCGCCGACACCGGCCTGCCGATCCACCAGACCAAAAACGTGCTCATTCCGCGCGCCTCGCACAACTTCGAGTTCTTCGCCGAGGTGTGCCAGCAGATGAACGGCAAAACCTACCCGGTCGACGACAAGATGCTCAACTACACCCTGGTGCAGCCGGTGGGCGTCTGCGCGCTGGTGTCGCCGTGGAACGTGCCGTTTATGACCGCCACCTGGAAGGTCGCGCCCTGCCTGGCACTCGGAAACACCGCGGTGCTGAAGATGTCTGAACTCTCTCCGCTGACCGCCGACCGTCTGGGCGAGCTGGCGCTGGAGGCGGGCATTCCGGCGGGCGTGCTCAACGTGGTGCAGGGCTACGGTGCGACGGCAGGCGACGCGCTGGTGCGCCATCACGACGTGCGCGCCGTCTCCTTCACCGGCGGCACCGCCACCGGGCGCAACATCATGAAAAATGCCGGGCTGAAGAAATACTCCATGGAGCTGGGCGGCAAATCCCCGGTGCTGATTTTTGAAGATGCCGACATCGAGCGCGCGCTGGACGCCGCCCTGTTCACCATCTTCTCGATCAACGGTGAGCGCTGCACCGCGGGCTCGCGCATCTTTATCCAGCAGAGCATCTACCCGGAATTCGTGAAGCGCTTTGCCGAGCGCGCCAACCGCCTGCGCGTTGGGGATCCAAACGATCCGAATACCCAGATTGGCGCGCTCATCAGCAAGCCACACTGGGAGAAGGTCTCCGGCTACATCCGCCTCGGCATTGAGGAAGGCGCGACCCTGTTGGCGGGCGGCCCGGACAAACCGACCGATCTGCCTGCGCACCTGAAGGGCGGCAACTTCCTGCGCCCCACCGTGCTGGCGGACGTCGACAACCGCATGCGCGTGGCGCAGGAGGAGATCTTCGGGCCGGTGGCCTGCCTGCTGCCGTTTAAGGACGAAGCGGAAGGCCTGCGCCTGGCCAACGACGTGGAGTACGGCCTGGCGTCGTACATCTGGACCCAGGACGTCAGCAAAGTGCTGCGCCTGGCGCGCAGCATCGAAGCGGGCATGGTGTTCGTGAACACCCAGAACGTGCGCGACCTGCGCCAGCCGTTTGGCGGCGTGAAGGCCTCTGGCACCGGCCGCGAGGGCGGCGAGTACAGCTTCGAGGTGTTCGCGGAGATGAAGAACGTCTGCATCTCCATGGGCGACCATCCGATTCCAAAATGGGGGATCTGATCATGGGTAAATTAGCGTTAGCGGCAAAAATCACCCACGTACCGTCGATGTACCTCTCCGAACTGCCGGGGAAAAACCACGGCTGCCGCCAGTCGGCCATCGACGGGCATAAAGAAATCAGCAAGCGCTGCCGCGAGCTGGGCGTGGACACCATCATCGTGTTCGACACCCACTGGCTGGTGAACAGCGCCTACCACATCAACTGTGCGGACCATTTTGCGGGCGTCTACACCAGCAACGAGCTGCCGCACTTTATCCGCGACATGACCTACGACTACGACGGCAACCCGGCGCTCGGCCAGCTGATTGCCGACGAGGCGGTGAAGCTCGGCGTACGCGCCAAAGCGCACAACATCCCGAGCCTCAAGCTGGAGTACGGCACGCTGGTGCCGATGCGCTACATGAACGCGGATAAGCACTTCAAGGTGATCTCCATCTCGGCGTTCTGCACGGTTCACGACTTTGCCGACAGCCGCCGGCTGGGCGAGGCCATCGTCAGCGCGATTGAGAAATACGACGGCACCGTGGCGGTGCTCGCCAGCGGCTCGTTGTCGCACCGCTTTATCGACGACCAGCGCGCGGAGGAAGGGATGAACAGCTACACCCGTGAGTTTGACCGTCAGATGGACGAGCGCGTGGTGAAGCTGTGGCGCGAGGGTCAGTTTAAGGAGTTTTGCAGCATGCTGCCGGAGTACGCCGACTACTGCTACGGCGAGGGCAACATGCACGACACGGTGATGCTGCTGGGCATGCTCGGCTGGGACAACTACGACGGCAAGGTGGAGTTCCTCACCGAGCTGTTCGCCAGCTCCGGTACCGGCCAGGTTAACGCCGTTTTCCCGCTGCCCGCATAAGGAGCCACCATGCCGCACTTTATTGCTGAATGCACCGACAACATCCGCGAGCAGGCCGACCTGCCGGGGCTGTTCGCCAAAGTGAACGAGGCGCTCGCCGCCACGGGCATCTTCCCCCTCGGCGGTATCCGCAGCCGCGCCCACTGGCTGGACACCTGGCAGATGGCCGACGGCAAGCATGATTACGCCTTTGTGCATATGACGCTGAAGATTGGTGCCGGGCGCAGCCTGGAGAGCCGGGAAGAGGTCGGTGAAATGCTGTTTGCGTTGATTAAAGATCATTTCGCAGCGCTTATGAACAGCCGGTATCTGGCGCTGTCGTTTGAGCTCGACGAGCTGCACCCGACGCTCAATTACAAACAAAACAACGTGCACGCGCTGTTTACGTAGCCGTCTGCTCGCCCGGTGGCGCTTCGCTTACCGGGCCTACAACGGCCCCGAACGTAGGCCGGGTAAACGAAGTGCCACCCGGCAACAGCCGCACAAAGGATATCGCCATGCTCGACAAACATACCCATACCCTGATCGCCCACCGTCTGCATCAGGCGGAACAATCCCGGGAGCAGATCCGTGCGATCTCGCTGGAATACCCGGAGATCACGATTGAAGACGCCTACGCCGTCCAGCGCGAATGGGTCAGCCTGAAAATCGCCGAAGGCCGCGTGCTGAAGGGCCATAAGATCGGCCTCACCTCGAAAGCGATGCAGGCCAGCTCGCAGATTAGCGAACCGGACTACGGCGCGCTGCTGGACGACATGTTCTTCCACGACGGCAGCGACATTCCCGTCGATCGCTTCATTGTTCCGCGCATCGAAGTGGAGCTGGCCTTCGTGCTGGCAAAACCGCTGCGCGGCCCGAACTGCACGATCTTCGACGTCTACAACGCTACGGATTACGTGATACCCGCGCTGGAGCTGATCGACGCCCGCTGCCACAACGTTGACCCGGAGACCCAGCGTCCGCGCAAGGTCTTCGACACCATCTCCGATAACGCCGCCAACGCGGGCGTGATCCTCGGCGGCCGTCCGATCAAGCCCGACGCGCTAGATCTGCGCTGGATCTCCGCCCTGCTCTACCGCAACGGCGTGATCGAAGAGACCGGCGTCGCCGCAGGCGTGCTTAACCACCCGGCGAACGGCGTGGCGTGGCTGGCGAACAAGCTGGCGCCGTACGACGTGCAGCTTGAGCCGGGGCAAATCATCCTCGGCGGCTCCTTTACCCGCCCGGTGCCCGCCAGCAGAGGCGACACCTTCCACGTCGACTACGGCAGCATGGGCTCCATCAGCTGCCGCTTTGTGTAAGGAGACAACCATGCAAAACGCATTCAAAGCGGCGCTGAAGGCGGGTCGTCCGCAAATCGGTTTATGGCTGGGGCTGACCAGCAGCTACAGCGCCGAGCTGCTGGCCGGGGCAGGCTTCGACTGGCTGCTGATCGACGGCGAGCATGCGCCGAACAGCGTGCAGACCGTCCTGACTCAGCTTCAGGCGATCGCCCCCTATCCCAGCCAGCCGGTGGTCCGCCCGTCGTGGAACGATCCGGTGCAGATCAAACAGTTGCTGGACGTGGGGGCACAAACCCTGCTGGTGCCGATGGTGCAAAACGCCGACGAAGCGCGTCTGGCGGTCCGTTCTACCCGCTACCCGCCCGCGGGCATTCGCGGCGTCGGCAGCGCCCTGGCTAGAGCGTCGCGCTGGAACCGCATTCCGGATTACCTCCAGCAGGCTAACGACGCCATGTGCGTGCTGGTGCAAATCGAAACCCGCGAGGCGCTGAAAAACCTGCCGCAGATACTCGACGTGGAAGGGATCGACGGCGTGTTTATCGGCCCGGCGGATCTGAGCGCCGACATGGGCTTTGCCGGCAATCCGCAGCACCCGGAAGTCCAGGCCGCCATTGAGCAGGCGATCGCGCAGATACGCGCCGCCGGTAAAGCGCCCGGCATCCTGATGGCGAACGAGGCGCTGGCAAAACGCTATCTCGACCTCGGCGCGCTGTTTGTCGCCGTCGGCGTCGACACCACCCTGCTCGCCCGCGGCGCGGAAGCGCTGGCGGCACGTTTTATCGAACAACCGGTTACGTCAGTTAATAACAATAAATCCGTCTACTAAACGTAAGATCTGGAGCGCACCATGACGACCTCTACCCTGCAAACCCATGATAATAAAGCTGTTGAACATCGCGCCATTAACAAGCTGTTCCGACGCCTGATCGTCTTTCTCTTCATCCTGTTTGTTTTCTCGTTTCTCGATCGCATCAACATCGGCTTTGCCGGGCTGACGATGGGTAAAGATCTGGGACTTACGTCCACCATGTTTGGCCTTGCCGCGACGCTGTTTTACGTCACCTACGTGCTGTGCGGGATCCCGAGCAATATCATGCTGGCGAAAATCGGCGCGCGGCGCTGGATCGCCGGGATCATGGTGGTGTGGGGCATCGCCTCCACCTGCACCATGTTCGCCACCAGCCCTGAAACGCTCTACGTCCTGCGCATGCTGGTAGGCATTGCCGAAGCGGGCTTCCTGCCGGGGATTTTGGTCTATCTCACCTGGTGGTTCCCGGCCTATCACCGCGCCCGCGCCAACGCGCTGTTTATGATCGCCATGCCGGTGACCATGATGCTCGGCTCGATCCTCTCCGGCTACATTCTGGCAATGGACGGGCTGTGGAACCTGAAGGGCTGGCAGTGGCTGTTCCTGCTGGAAGGGCTGCCCTCCGTGGTGCTCGGCGTGGTGACCTGGTTTTACCTCAACGACACGCCGGATCAGGCCACCTGGCTGGACGACGACGAAAAACAGGCGCTGAAAACGATGATTGCCCGCGAGCAGGAGGTCGCCATTGCCCAATCCGTCACGCCGCGCTCGACGCTGCGCGAAGTGCTGACCCCGGCGGTGCTGCTCTACACGCTGGCCTACTTCTGCCTGACCAACACGCTCAGCGCGATCAACATCTGGACGCCGCAGATCCTGCAAAGCTTTAACACGGGGAGCAGCAATATCGTCATCGGCCTGCTGGCGGCGATCCCGCAGTTTTGCACCATTCTCGGGATGATCTGGTGGAGCCGCCGCTCCGACAGGCTGAAAGAGCGAAAAAAGCACACCATCCTGCCGTACCTGTTCGCCGCGGCGGGATGGATGCTGGCCTCGGCCACCGATCACAGCCTGATCCAGCTGCTTGGCATCATCATGGCCTCAACCGGATCGTTTACCGCCATGGCGATATTCTGGACCACGCCGGATCGGGTTATTAGCCTGCAGTCCCGCGCAGTGGCGCTGGCGGTGATCAACGCCATCGGCAACGTGGGTTCTGCCGTCAGCCCATTACTGATTGGGATCCTGCGCGACGCGACCGGCAGCTTCAGCTCCGGGCTGTGGTTTGTGGCCGGGCTACTGGTTGTCGGCGCGCTGGTGCTGACGCGCATCCCGATGACGCAGCGGGATCAACTGAGGAACGATCGTGTGCCAGAGCCCCATCGCCAACATTGATATCAGCAAGGAGTACGACGAAAGTCTGGGCACCGACGACGTGCACTACCAGTCGTTCGCCCGCATGGCGGCCTTTTTTGGCCGCGACATGCAGGCGCATCGTCACGACCAGTATTTTCAGATGCACTTTCTCGATACCGGGCAGATTGAACTCCAGCTCGACGATCACCGCTACTCGGTGCAGGCCCCGCTGTTCGTCCTGACGCCGCCGTCGGTGCCGCACGCGTTTATCACCGAATCCGACAGCGACGGGCACGTGCTGACGGTGCGCGAGGATCTGATCTGGCCGCTGCTGGAGGTGCTTTACCCCGGCACGCGGGAAGCGTTTGGCCTGCCGGGGATCTGCCTCTCGCTGGCCGACAGGCCGGACGAGCTGGCGGCGCTGAAGCACTACTGGCAGCTCATTGCCCGGGAATCCACGGAGCAGCTGCCGGGGCGAGAACACACGCTGGTCCTTTTGGCGCAGGCGGTCTTTACCCTGCTGCTGCGCAACGCGAAGCTTGACGACCACGCTTCAGGCGGTATGCGCGGCGAGCTGAAGCTATTCCAGCGCTTTACCCAGCTGATTGATGCCCACTACCACCAGCACTGGACGGTGCCGGAATACGCCAGCGAGCTGCACCTGACCGAATCCCGCCTGACCGATATCTGCCGCCGCTTCGCCAACCGACCGCCGAAGCGGCTGATCTTCGACCGGCAGCTGCGCGAGGCCAGGCGGCTGCTGCTCTTCTCCGACAGCGCGGTCAGCGAGATTGCCTGGCAGCTGGGGTTTAAGGATCCGGCTTACTTTGCCCGCTTTTTTAACCGCTTAGTGGGGTGCTCGCCGAGCGCGTATCGGGCGCAGAAAGTACCGGTTTCCTGAACGCATCACGGTTCGTAGGGCGGGTAAGCGCAGCGCCACCCGCCGAAAAGCCGCACAGATCACAAAACTACATCCCACCCGAAAAGTACCCGCCGTTGTCCCAAACGTCCCTTCACGTTCCGCCCCGCTCAGGCTTCAATTAAACAACAAAAACAAAACATAAATTTAACAACCCTATTCCGATACGAGGTCCCTATGAAGCCTGAAGATTTCCGCGCTGATGCCAAACGTCCGTTAACCGGCGAAGAGTATTTAAAAAGCCTGCAGGACGGTCGTGAGATTTATATCTACGGCGAGCGCGTCAAAGACGTCACCACCCATCCGGCGTTTCGCAACGCGGCGGCCTCCATCGCGCAGATGTACGACGCGCTGCACAAGCCGGACATGCAGGATACCCTCTGCTGGGGCACCGACACCGGCAGCGGCGGCTATACCCACAAGTTCTTCCGCGTGGCGAAAAGCGCCGATGACCTGCGTCAGCAACGCGATGCCATCGCCGAGTGGTCACGCCTGAGCTACGGCTGGATGGGCCGCACGCCGGACTACAAAGCCGCGTTTGGCTGCGCGCTCGGTGCCAACCCGGCCTTCTACGGCCAGTTCGAGCAGAACGCCCGTAACTGGTACACCCGCATTCAGGAAACCGGCCTGTACTTCAACCACGCCATCGTTAACCCGCCAATCGACCGTCACAAGCCGGCGGACGAAGTAAAAGACGTCTACATCAAGCTGGAGAAAGAGACCGACGCCGGGATTATCGTCAGCGGCGCGAAAGTGGTGGCAACCAACTCGGCGCTGACCCACTACAACATGATCGGCTTCGGCTCCGCGCAGGTGATGGGCGAAAACCCGGACTTCGCGCTGATGTTCGTCGCGCCGATGGATGCCGAAGGCGTGAAGCTGATCTCCCGCGCCTCTTACGAGATGGTGGCAGGCGCAACCGGATCCCCGTACGACTACCCGCTCTCCAGCCGCTTTGACGAGAACGACGCGATCCTGGTGATGGATCACGTGCTGATCCCGTGGGAAAACGTGCTGATCTACCGCGATTTCGACCGCTGCCGTCGCTGGACGATGGAGGGCGGCTTTGCGCGAATGTACCCGCTGCAGGCCTGCGTGCGCCTTGCGGTGAAGCTCGACTTCATCACCGCCCTGCTGAAGAAATCGCTCGAGTGCACCGGCACCCTGGAGTTCCGCGGCGTGCAGGCGGATCTCGGCGAAGTGGTGGCCTGGCGCAACATGTTCTGGGCGCTGAGCGACTCCATGTGTTCCGAAGCCACCCCGTGGGTCAACGGCGCGTATCTGCCGGATCACGCCGCGCTGCAAACCTACCGCGTCATGGCGCCAATGGCCTATGCGAAGATCAAGAACATCATCGAACGTAACGTCACCTCCGGGCTGATCTACCTGCCCTCCAGCGCCCGGGATCTGAACAACCCGCAGATCGACCAGTATCTGGCGAAATACGTGCGCGGCTCCAACGGTATGGATCACGTTGAACGCATCAAGATTTTGAAACTGATGTGGGATGCCATCGGCAGCGAGTTTGGCGGTCGTCACGAGCTGTACGAAATCAACTACTCCGGCAGTCAGGATGAGATCCGCCTGCAGTGTCTGCGCCAGGCGCAGAGCTCCGGCAACATGGACAAAATGATGGCAATGGTCGACCGCTGCATGTCCGAATACGATCAGCACGGCTGGACAGTGCCGCACCTGCACAACAACACCGATATCAACATGCTCGACAAGCTGCTGAAATAGCGCAGCGGGAGGTTGCAATGCATTCAGATGAACAACGCCTGCGTTTTCGCGACGCGATGAGCAGCCTGTCGGCTGCGGTTAATGTGGTCACCACCGAGGGCGAGGCGGGCCGCTGCGGTATCACCGCCACCGCCGTCTGCTCGGTGACGGACACGCCGCCGTCGGTCATGGTGTGCATCAACGCCAACAGCGCCATGAACCCGGTCTTTCAGGGTAACGGCAGGCTGTGCGTCAACGTGCTGAACCACGAGCAGGAGATCATGGCTCGCCATTTCGCCGGGATGACCGGTATGGCCATGGATGAGCGCTTTGCCCTCTCCTGCTGGCAGAAAGGCCCGCTGGCGCAGCCGGTGCTAAAAGGCGCGCTCGCCAGCCTGGAAGGGGAGATAAGCCAGGTGCAAACCATCGGCACGCATCTTGTTTATCTCGTTGAAATTAAAAACATCATCCTCAGTGAAGAGGGCCACGGCCTGATCTATTTCAAACGCCGCTTCCACCCCGTGATGATGGAGCTTGAAGCAGCCGTTTAATCCCTTCCCGCGCTGACCTTTCTTCGGTCAGTGCGGCTTTCTGCAAAAAACCCTAAGGTTTCCGCTAAAGCACGCCGTTATATAACCATAAGAGAAATTTTCTGTGCCTGAATACTGACACCCCGTGTCAGTGCTACCCGCATCATTCAGCGCCGATCCCAATATACAGGAAGACCTTATGGCTAAATCGACGCGGAGCCGCTCGGCTGAACGTCTGGTCGATATTCTGGTTGAGCTACATTTACACGGTGTGGTAAACCGCAGTGCGCTCATGGATAAATTTAAAATTACCGAGCGCACTGTCTACCGCGATTTAAATGCACTCTCCCCGATTGTTGAACATACCGGAAATGGGCTATATCGGCTCATTCATTCAGCGCAATCTCCCGGCTCGCAAGGACTGCACCACACCCTTGCTAACTTCCTGAATGCTGATAACTTTTTTCCCGATCGTAATACCGAGTTTTGGCAGAAACTCGAAAACCGCGTTGATGAAAATCATATTCTTATTCTTGGCAACGACGCTGAGTACACCGTACACCGAGATATTGGTCGTTATTTACCGAAAATTGAGAAATCGATTAAAAACCATAATGTTTGTCAGATCGTTTATAAAGGTAAAACCCGTCTGATTAATCCTTACAAACTCATTAACAAAAAAAATATATTGTATTTACAAGCCACCGAAAATAGCAGGTTAAAATCCTTTTCGCTGAGCCAGATTCGCTGGATGGATATTCAGGGCACGACATTTATTCCTGAAGAGAGCGTGATTGAACTGCTGGAAAAAAGCCTCGATCCCTGGGTCTCTGAAGATACTTTCGAAGTGAAAATATTTATCAACGATAATATTTCCCATTACTTTATGCGACGCGATCTCCTGCCGGAACAAGAGCTGCTGGAAGACCATCACGATGGCGTCACGCTCCGCTGTCAGGCAGCACATGAGAACCAAATTTTGCCGCTGCTTTTGTACTGGCTGCCAAATATTCACATTTTAGAACCTGCCTGGCTGAGGGAAAAGCTGGTGACGACCCTGACAACCTATCTGGCTGAGTGCACGGTATAGCTAACTGCGTGATCGCAATCACATATTTTCTCCCACCGGCGGCGAGCCTGAACCACTCGCCCTCACCTTTGACCGCTCACCCATCACTTTCAACCACTCACTCATTTACCGTCCTTTACACGCGCGAGGATCTGGCACGATCGCTCCAGCATTAATCAATACCTCCTCACAACGAACCCTGACCCTTTTTTCTTTACATAAAAAACCAGGTCTTACTATGGATACTAAAAAACTACTGAAGCACGTGCCCTGGGCCTTACTCGGGATCCTCGGCGCTTTTTGTCTGGCGGTTGTCGCATTACGCCGGGGCGAACACGTAAGCGCCCTGTGGATCGTGGTCGCGTCCGTTTCCGTCTATCTTGTGGCTTATCGCTACTACAGCTTGTACATCGCGCAGAAGGTCATGAAGCTCGACCCGACGCGCGCCACGCCGGCGGTCATTAACAATGACGGCCTGAACTACGTGCCAACCAACCGCTACGTGCTGTTTGGTCACCACTTTGCCGCTATCGCCGGCGCAGGCCCGCTGGTCGGCCCGGTGCTGGCCGCGCAGATGGGCTACCTGCCGGGTACCCTGTGGCTGCTCGCTGGCGTAGTGCTGGCGGGTGCGGTGCAGGACTTTATGGTGCTGTTTATCTCTTCTCGCCGTAACGGTGCCTCTCTGGGTGAGATGGTCAAAGAAGAGATGGGCCGCGTGCCGGGGACTATCGCCCTGTTCGGCTGCTTCCTGATTATGATCATCATCCTCGCGGTGCTGGCCCTGATCGTGGTGAAAGCGCTGGCCGAAAGCCCGTGGGGTGTCTTCACCGTCTGCTCAACCGTGCCGATTGCGCTGTTCATGGGTATCTACATGCGCTTCCTGAGACCGGGACGCGTGGGTGAAGTGTCGGTGATTGGTATCGTGCTGCTGGTGGCCTCCATCTACTTCGGCGGCGTGATTGCGCACGACCCATACTGGGGCCCTGCGCTGACCTTCAAGGACACCACCATCACCTTCGCGCTGATTGGCTATGCGTTTATCTCCGCGCTGCTGCCGGTCTGGCTGATTCTGGCCCCGCGTGACTACCTGGCGACCTTCCTGAAAATCGGCGTTATCGTCGGTCTGGCGATCGGCATCCTGGTGATTAACCCGGATCTGAAAATGCCTGCGGTAACGCAGTACATCGACGGTACCGGTCCACTGTGGAAAGGCGCCCTGTTCCCGTTCCTGTTCATCACCATCGCCTGCGGTGCGGTCTCTGGCTTCCACGCTCTGATTGCGTCCGGTACCACGCCTAAGCTGCTGGCGAACGAGAAAGACGCGCGTCTGATCGGCTACGGCGCAATGCTGATGGAGTCCTTCGTGGCGATCATGGCGCTGGTTGCAGCCTCCATTATCGAACCGGGTCTGTACTTCGCGATGAACACCCCGCCTGCTGGCCTCGGCATTACCATGCCAAACCTGCACGAGATGGGCGGTGACAACGCGGCGCTGATTATGGCGCAGCTGAAAGACGCAAGCGCACACGCGGCGGCGACCGTCAGCTCCTGGGGCTTCGTGATTTCGCCTGAGCAGATCATGCAGACCGCGAAAGACATCGGCGAACCGTCCGTGCTGAACCGCGCCGGTGGTGCCCCTACGCTGGCCGTCGGTATCGCACACGTGTTCCACAAAGTGCTGCCGTGGGCGGACATGGGCTTCTGGTACCACTTCGGTATTCTGTTCGAAGCGCTGTTCATCCTGACCGCGCTGGACGCCGGTACCCGTGCGGGCCGCTTCATGCTGCAGGACCTGCTCGGTAACTTCGTGCCGTTCCTGAAGAAAACCGACTCTCTGGTGGCGGGCGTTCTGGGTACCGCGGGCTGCGTAGGACTGTGGGGCTACCTGCTGTATCAGGGCGTTGTCGACCCGCTCGGCGGCGTGAAGAGCCTGTGGCCGCTGTTCGGTATCTCTAACCAGATGCTCGCAGCCGTTGCTCTGGTGCTCGGTACCGTGGTCCTCGTGAAGATGAAACGCACCAAATACATCTGGGTAACGGTTGTTCCTGCGCTGTGGCTGCTGCTCTGCACCACCTGGGCGCTTGGCCTGAAGCTGTTCAGCGCCAACCCGCAGCTGGAAGGCTTCTTCTTCATGGCTAACCAGTACAAAGAGAAGATTGCCGCAGGCGGCGCGGATCTGACCGCGCAGCAGATTGCCAACATGAACCATATCGTGGTGAACAACTACACCAACGCGGGTCTGAGCATTCTGTTCCTGGTGGTGGTGTACAGCATCATCTTCTACGGCATCAAAACCTGGATGAACGTGCGCAACGCCGACGGTCGTACGGATAAAGAAACCCCGTACGTGCCGGTGCCGGAAGGCGGCGTGAAGACCTCTTCACACCATTAAAAAATGGCGGGTGGCGCTACGCTGACCCGCCCTACACAGAAACTGTAGGCCCGGTAAGCGTAGCGCCACCGGGCTTTTTCTGTCTGGAACCCACAATGTTTGGTAACTTAGGCGAAGCAAAAAAATACCTCGGTCAGGCGGCGAAAATGCTGATTGGCATTCCGGACTATGACAACTACGTTGAGCATATGAAGACCAACCATCCGGATAAGCCGTACATGACCTACACCGAATTCTTCCGCGAGCGTCAGGAAGCGCGCTACGGCGGAAGTGGAGAAGGCGGCGTCCGCTGCTGCTAAAGGAGAGACCATGACCCCGATTGCCGTTACCCTGCTGACCGGTTTTCTCGGCGCCGGTAAAACCACCCTGCTGCGCCACATCCTGAATGAACAGCACGGCTTCAAAATCGCCGTCATCGAAAACGAGTTCGGCGAAGTCTCCGTTGACGACCAGCTGATTGGCGATCGCGCCACCCAGATCAAAACCCTCACCAACGGCTGCATCTGCTGCACCCGCTCTAACGAATTAGAAGACGCCCTGCTGGACCTGCTCGACAGCCGCGATCGCGGTGAAATCGACTTCGACCGTCTGGTAATCGAGTGCACCGGCATGGCCGACCCCGGCCCAATTATTCAGACCTTTTTCTCGCACGAAATTCTTTGCCAGCGCTACCTGCTGGACGGCGTGATTGCCCTTGTCGATGCGGTCCACGCCGACGAGCAGATGAACCAGTTCACCATCGCCCAGTCTCAGGTGGGCTACGCCGACCGCATCCTGCTGACCAAAACCGACGTGGCGGGCGAAAGCGTTAAGCTACGCGAGCGTCTGACCCGCATTAACTCCCGCGCGCCGGTTTACACGGTGACGCATGGCGATATCGATCTGTCTCAGCTGTTCAATACCCACGGCTTTATGCTGGAAGAGAACGTCACCGCAAAACCGCGCTTCCACTTTATGGGAGACAAGCAAAACGACGTGGCGTCGATTGTGGTGGAGCTGGACTACCCGGTGGACATCGGCGAGGTTTCGCGCGTGATGGAGAACCTGCTGCTGTCGTTTGCCGACAAGCTGCTGCGCTACAAAGGGATGCTGTGGATTGACGGCGAACCGAACCGCCTGCTGTTCCAGGGCGTGCAGCGCCTGTACAGCGCAGACTGGGACAGACCGTGGGGCGATGAAACGCCGCGCAGCGTGATGGTGTTTATTGGCATACAGCTGCCGGAAGAGGAAATTCGGGGGGCGTTTGCGGGGCTGAAGAAATAGCCTCTTCGTTTAACTACGCGCACCGAACAATCCCCTCTCCCTTTGGGAGAGGGTTAGGGTGAGGGATGAGGGGTGGGCAGAAACTTATTTCACCGCCTCCGGCAGCGTCACAATCCACAGCTCGCTGTCTGACTCCGGCTTCTTCAGCGGCTTCACGCTGAGGGTGGTTTCAACCGGTTTATCATCCAGCGTCAGCTTGCCTTCTGCATTCACCCGGTAATCCTTGAGCTTCTTGCCCTCGACCGGGTTTTGCATCGCCACCTTCACGCCAAAGTCGTTATCGTTCGCCACCGCAAGCGTTTTGCTGTCGATCAGCGCCAGCCCTTCGGCCTTCTCCTGCTGCCAGCCCAGCGCGCGCAGATCGACGACCTGCGTTTTTGCAGCAAGCGTTATCCCGCGCTGCGCCAGGGTTTTCTCATCATCAAACTCCGGGTACTCGCCCGGCTTGTCAAAGGCAGAAAGGTCGCTCGCCTTGCTGAGATCCACCTTGTAAATCAGGTTGCGCATGCCGTCGTTTTTATCGCTTCCCTGCTCAATCAGCAGGATGTGCTGGTCATCGAGCGCCACGATATCGCCAATTTTGGCGTCGCTGTTTTTACTGTAGACCGCGCTGTCGATAGGGTAGCCGTACATCGCGGTTTTCCCGGTCGCCGGGTCGAAGCTCACCAGACGCGTAAACAGCGCCTGCTTTTTGCTCTTACCGTCGATATCCAGCGTACTTTGCACGGCGGCGATAATCCGCCCGTCCGGCATGCGGGTCAGGCCTTCAAAGCCACGGTTTGCCTGACGCCATTTGATAATGTTTGGCAGACCGCCCGCGATGGACTTCTCCCCTTCCGCCGCCTGCGGCCCGTGGATCGCCAGGATCTTGCCTTTGCTGTCGACGTTAATCAGGAACGGGCCATACTCGTCGCACAGCCAGTATCCGCCTTTACCGTCCGGCGTGATGCCTTCCGTGTCCAGACCGCGGTTGTCACCCTTCAGAATTTTTAGCGTGTCGCTGAATGCCACTTCATTGGTGGAGCCAATCACGCCGCTTTGCAGCGGCAGACCGTTAATCTCGCCTTTATCATCATGCAGCGGGCGGGCATCGACAGCCTCCGCTTTGCCGTTCTCAACGCGGATGGTCATCAGCAGCGGCGCGAAATCTGGCGTGACAAATATTTTGGCTTCGTTTTTACCCATTTTTGGCGCATCGGCGTTTGGACCGCGATCGGTCACGGTCGCAAAGGTCAGGGCGTCCCCCTGCTTGCCAGTAAATAGCAGGCCAGAGCCAATCCCCACCGGGAGTCCGTTCGGAAACGCGCTGGCAAACGCGCCGCTGTATTTCACATGTGAGCCTTCAGGGAAGCTGACGATATAGCGCTCTGCGGTAGGTTGTGCCGCCACGGCAGAGAATGAGAGCGCACAGCCCACGAGTACAGGAATGATTTTTCTTTTCATGTTGTTAGCATCCAGTTAGTGAAGCCAACACCGTAATGAAGAAACGTGTCAGAAAAATGACATGAAAGGACGACGGATCTGCACAAAATTACGTATAGCAACCACCAGAAATGTAAACCTCTGTCTTTATCTGTGACAACCGAAACACTTTTGGAAATTATTAGAAACTCAATTAATTCATCTCAAATGGCTTTCTTTGCCTTGTTCAGTTGTCGTTTAGCCAAAAATCTAAACTGTTCCTAAACGCGAATTTATTTGCCATTGACGAGCTTCTAAACAAACAATTTTGCAACAGATAAAGATTAAACCCCCAACAAAAACAGCATAAAACCACGACATGCATCACATTTGCAGTCATAAACATCACTTGTTAAGGTGCCCTCAGATTAATTTAATGACGAGGAAAAACTCATGAAAAAGCTTAACGTACTTATCCTTTCCGCTCTGACCGCGGTATCTGGCTCCGCACTGGCAATGGGCGGCAGCATTGAGCAGGGTAAAAACTTTACCAACCTGAATGTGGAAATGGGTAAATCTACCTCCGGCCTGTATACCGAAGGCAACTGGCTGAAAAATACCGATGACGGCACCACGACCGGTGGCGTAGGTGCAGGCTACAACTTTGAAGTCGGCCCGGTGATGTTGAACGCAGGCGCTAAGGCTCTCTACGTTGGCCCGAAAAAAGGCGATAACGGCGTGGCGTTCCCAATCGGCGGCGGCGTGAACGTTGCTCTGACCGACAGCATCAAGGTCTTCGGCGAAGGTTACGTTGCGCCAGACGGCCTGAATAGCAGCGTGAAAAACTATGTTGAAGCTAACGGCGGCGTAAGCTGGACCCCAATCAAACCGGTTACGCTGAAAGTGGGTTACCGCCACGTGAGCGTTGACGGCAAAGATGGTCGTCCAAACCACACACTGATTGACGGTGCGTACGTGGGCGGCGGCGTGAGCTTCTAAGGCTCCGCAAAGTGCAAAAAAAACCTGCCATCCGGCAGGTTTTTTTGTTTCGGGTATTACTGGTGTACCACCACCAGCTTCTGGTTCACAAACTCTTTGATCCCCAGATCCGACAGTTCGCGACCGTAACCAGAGCGCTTCACGCCGCCGAACGGCAGTTCTGCCGCGGTATCGGTCAGCCAGTTGATATACACCATCCCGGTCTCAATCCGCGACGCCATTTTCTTCGCACGCTCAATATCCTGGCTGAATACCGCCCCGCCCAGGCCGTAGTGGGAGTCGTTCGCCAGCGCGACCGCTTCGTCGTCGTTTTTCACCACGTAAATCTGCGCCACCGGGCCGAAGAATTCTTCGAAGTACGCCGGGTTGTCGCGGGAGATATTCGTCAGGATCGTCGGTTCGAAGAAGCTCCCGTCACGCTGTACGGGCTTGCCACCATGGTGCAGCGTCGCGCCGTTTTTCACCGCCTCGTTAACCTGTTTGGTCAGCGTTTCCAGAGCATCTTTAGACGACAGCGGCCCCAGCGTGGTGCTTTCGTCCAGCGGATCGCCTATCTTCACCTGCTTAAACGCCTCGGTAAATTTGCTCAGGAACGTATCAGCAATCTTCTCGTGCAGGATAAAGCGCTTCGCCGCGGTGCACACCTGTCCGGCGTTGTTGAGCCGCGCGTTAACGCCGATCTTCACGGCTTTATCAAGGTCGGCATCGTCCAGCACCACGAACACGTCGTTACCGCCCAGTTCGAGCGTAGATTTCTTGATGTGCTTCGCCGCCTGCGCCGCTACAACGCTGCCCGCTTTTTCGGAACCGGTCAGCGCCGCCCCCTGCACGCGATCGTCGGCAATAATATTTGCCACCTGATCCGAAGAGATAAACAGGTTGGTCCATGCCCCTTCCGGTGCTCCCGCCTCGCGCACCAGGTGGGCAAAGGTTTCGGCGCAGTGCGGCACGATGCTGGCATGCTTGGCGATCACCGGGTTGCCCGCCGCCAGGTTTGGCGCCAGGACGCGCATCAGCTGGTAGTACGGGAAGTTCCACGGCTCAACGGCCATCAGCACGCCGATGGGGTGGTGCTCCACCCAGGCTTCACCGAGTTCTGAATCATATTTCACCGGCGCCAGGAACTGCTTTGCGTTGTCGGCGTAGTAGCGGGCGATCTGCGCGCACAGCTTCACCTCGCCGCGGCTCTGCTCGATGAGCTTACCCATCTCCTGGCTGGCGATTTTCGCCAAATCCTCCACGCGATCGTCGATCAGGTCGGCGAGCTTATGCAGCACCGGCAGACGCTGGCTGATGTCGCCTTTCGCCCAGTCCGAATGGTAAAGCGCATCGGCCGCCTTCAGCGCCGCTTCGATATCCGCATCGGTATGTGAGGGGTATTCTTTGATGAGCTGGTTAGTGGCAGGATTTACTGTCTGATAAGCCATGTCGAATCTCCTTGTTTTACCGCTTAGGGTATTAAGGGTAGTCAACATGACTGGCTGTGGGCGTAAAGTTGGGTATATCCGGAAGGTTCTTAATGAAGCGCTGCCCGACGGTTCGCGGCCGTGGTATAAAAAAAGCGCCAGAAGGAGCGCCTATGACCGATACCCGACATGTCCGCCAGACTTTTCACCGCGCCTCAGGCCTTGAGCTGCGCAGCACCTGGCAGAGCACGCAGGCGTACAAACGCCATAGTCACCCCCAGCTCTCCATCGGCGCGATTGTGGAGGGCCAGACCTGCTGCGTGTGTCACGACAGAGAGTACATTCTTAATCCAGGTGACCTCATCGTGATCCCGGCCCGTGCGCCGCACAGCTGCAACCCCGTCGGCGGGCAACCGCGCAGCTACCATATGCTCTATATCGACACGGAGCTTCCTTTGGCGCTGCAGGTGATTCGTAGCCCTGACCTGTTTGCCCATTACCTGGACGTTGTCGAGACCATGTCTCCAGCGTCCCTGGACACGCTGCTTTCTGCCCTTCCCTACTGTGCGGATAACGCAGACGCGCTTCGCTCAACCAGCCAGCAGGTTCAGGAGGCATTTCTTGCCGATCTCGCCAGCCCACCTTCTCTCGACGAGCTTGCTCAACGCTTCTCGCTGCGCAAGGAGACGCTGATTCGCACCTTCAAACAGGACACCGGCCTGACGCCTGGCAGCTTCCTTAACATCTCCCGCGTGGAGTACGCCAAGACGCGGCTGCGCGCCGGGGATGATATTGCCGACGTCGGCTACCAGAGCGGGTTTGCCGACCAGAGCCATTTTCATAAGACCTTCGTGAGCTACACCGCCGCCACGCCGCGCCAGTACGCCACGGGCCGATCAATATCCGACAATAAATAGGTTCTGCAGCGCCGTACTCTGACCTCGGATTGTTAACCGAGGTCGCTATGGAACTGTTCTTCCCTTCCGCTTTTCTCGCCCTGGCGCTGACGCACTTTGTTGCCCTGCTAAGCCCGGGCCCGGATTTCTTCCTGCTGGTAGGCTACGCCGCGCGCTATCGGGTGCGCGGCAGCGCTGGATTGTGCTTCGGCATCGCCGCGGGTAACGGGGTGTACATCCTGCTGGTGATTCTCGGCTGGAGCGCGCTGCGCCAGTTTACGTGGCTGTTTACACTTATCGAGCTTTGCGGGGCGCTTTACCTGCTGTGGGTCGGCTCGCATCTGCTGCGCAGCCGGCCGCAAGCGCTGGCGCTGAATGAGACCCAGCAGCGCTTTCCCTCGCTGCGCAAGCAGATCCTGCTGGGCCTCGGCTCGGCGCTCCTTAATCCGAAGAATGCGCTGTTCTATCTGGCGCTGATGACAGCGCTGCTGGGGCCGGACGTCACGCTGCTTCAGCAGGCGACCTGCGGCGTCTGGATGGTGATGGTGGTGCTGGTGTGGGATCTGGCGCTGGTATCGCTGATGGGGCTGCCCGCGGTCCAGCAGAGGCTCAGCCGCTCGCTGTGGTGGATTGAGCGCACGGCGGGAGTGGTGCTGATGGGGTTTGGTGGGTGGGTGATATGGAGATTATGCGTTAATGCTATATAACCCAACTCCATCATTTATTTTGAAAAACACATTCATGAAACCCATAAATTGCTGCAATCTATAAACATAAGGCACTGATTTAGATCGGTTTTTAGTGATCAATCGTTTTAACCATGATAAAAAGAGGGTTTTAATTCTTCATCAAAATGCCTTAAAAAATGGGCAAGGACGCTTTTATGAGTACCCTGAATTTCTCCCAAACGGCAGCCTTTATCTGGTCTGTCGCCGACCTCCTGCGCGGTGATTTTAAGCAATCTCAATATGGGCGCATTATTCTTCCGTTTACCCTGTTGCGCCGCCTGGAATGCGTGCTTGAAGAGACGAAAGAGGCCGTCGTTATTGAGGCTCAAAAAGTCCGATCGTCTCCCCTACCGGAAGAAGCGAAAGAAAAGTTAATCCTGCGCGCCACCAACGGGCTGACGTTCTTTAACGCCTCGCCGCTGAACCTGAGCAAAATGGGCCAAAACGACATCAAGGCCAACCTGGAAAACTACATCCAGTATTTTTCCAGAGACGCGCGGGAAATTTTCGAGCACTTTAAATTCAGCGAATTCATCGGGTTGCTGGATGATGCCAATCTCCTCTACAAAGTGGTGCAGAAGTTTGCCACCACCGATCTCAGCCCGCAGGCCATCTCCAACCATGACATGGGGCTGGTCTTTGAAGAGCTAATCCGTCGTTTTGCCGAAAGCTCCAACGAAACCGCCGGGGAACACTTCACGCCGCGCGATATCGTGCGCCTCACTACCTCGCTGGTGTTTATGGAAGACGACGAGGCGCTCACCAAAGAGGGCATCATTCGAACCCTTTACGATCCGACGGCGGGCACGGGCGGATTTCTCTCTGCCGGAATGGAATACGTTCACGAGCTGAATCCGAATGCCGTGATGAGGGCGTTTGGGCAAGAACTGAACCCGGAGTCCTACGCTATCTGTAAGGCCGACATGCTGATAAAGGGTCAGGACGTCAGCCGCATCAAGCTGGGCAACACCCTTTCTAACGATCAGCTTCCTGCCGACCGCTTCGATTACATGCTGTCGAACCCGCCGTTTGGCGTGGACTGGAAGAAGATCGAAGCCGACGTAAACAACGAGCATCGCAAAGGATTTGACGGGCGGTTCGGGCCAGGCCTGCCGCGCGTTTCCGACGGCTCACTGCTGTTCCTGCTGCACCTGATCAGCAAAATGCGCGATGCGGATAGCGGCGGGCGCATCGGGATCATCCTCAACGGTTCGCCACTGTTCACGGGCGGCGCGGGCAGCGGCGAAAGCGAGATCCGCCGCTACATCCTTGAAGCCGATCTGCTGGAAGGGATCGTCGCCCTGCCCACCGACATGTTCTACAACACCGGGATCGCCACCTACGTGTGGATCCTGTCGAACAAAAAGGCGGCGGAGCGTAAGGGCAAGATCCAGCTGATCGACGCCAGCAAGCTGTGCAGCAAAATGCGTAAATCACTGGGCGCGAAGCGAAACATGATGAGCGAGGAGGATATTCGGCTCATCACCCGCACCTTTGGCGACTTCGAGGTCGTCGATCTTAAGGACGCCGATGACAAACGCACTTTCGCCTGCAAGATTTTCAACAGCACCGACTTTGGCTTCCGCCGCCTGACCATTGAGCGCCCGCTGCGCCTGACGGCACAAGTTACGGATGAATCCATCGCCGCGCTGCGCTTTGCGCCGAAGCCGCTCAACGCGCCAATGGCGTGCCTGTACGACGCGTTCGGTGCCTTCTGGCAGGACGAGAACTACGGCAGTTTTGCCGAGTTCGAGGTGGAAGCACGCGCCGTTATTAAGGCCGAATTCCCCGATCTGAAAGAGAAGCAGATTAAAGATCTGCTCGACGCAACGCTGTGGCAACACCAGCGCGCGCTGATGGTAAAAGCGCAAAAAGTTCAGGCAGCGCTGGACGGTAAAGCGGGTGGTTGCGCTCAGCCGAGCGATGATTTCAATCAGTTCCAGCTAACGCTCAAAGAGGCGTTCAAAACCGCCGCCGTGAAGCTGGACGCCAAAGAGCATAAGCAATTTATCGAGGCCATTACCCGCAAAAACCCGGACGCGGAGCCGGTCGTTAAAAAGGTGCTTAAGGAAGATGCGCAGCCGCTGTACGGCGCGTTTGCGTACCGCGGACAGGTGGTGGAGTTTGAACAGGACGCCGACCTGCGCGACAACGAGAACGTGGCGCTCGATCCGTCTGTTTCGACCAGCGATTTGATTGAAGGCTACGTGAAGGCGGAGGTGCTGCCGCACGTGCCGGACGCCTGGATTAATGCCGACAAGCGCGACGCCCGCGACGGCGAGGTTGGGGTTGTTGGGTACGAGATTCCGTTTAACCGGCATTTTTATGTCTATAAGCCACCGCGCCCGCTGGAGGAGATTGACGCGGAGCTGGATGCGCTGAGTGCGGAGATAATGAAGCTGCTGCAGGAGGTACACTCCTGATGGCTGGACTTAAAGAGTATAAACCTTATGAGCATTATGAAGATGCTTATGCAGTTTGGTATAAGAAAAAACCGGCTCACTGGAAATGTGAGAAGTTCAAATATTATTTCAGCGAAAAAGCCAAAAAAAATGCAGCACACCTAAAAGCTGGGGCCATCAGTTTTGGAGAGGTAACTTACAAGGACGAGAATAATTTATCGATTGACACTAAAAACTCTTACCAGGAAGTACTCGCAGGTGAGTTTGTTATAAATCCATTAAATCTCAATTTCGACTTAAAGAGTTTACGGACTGCCCTATCAAAAATTAATGTAGTAGTCAGCACTGGATATATCATTCTGCGTATTCATGGTCTATTAAATCCCCATTACTCCCGTTGGCTTTTGCATCAATTCGATGTTTCTCATATGAAAACATTAGGTTCTGGAGTGCGACAGACCATTAATTATAATGATATTGGCAACTCTTTCTTTTGCAGGCCACCTTTAGAAGAGCAAATAAAAATAGCTATGTTTCTCGACCACAAAACTGTAAAGATAGACAGCCTTATACAAAAACAACAAAACCTTATCGAACTGCTAAAAGAAAAACGTCAGGCAGTGATTAGCCACGCTGTAACCAAAGGGCTAAACCCTGATGTGCCGATGAAAGATTCTGGGGTTGAGTGGTTAGGGGAAATACCTAGCCATTGGCGAGGAATCTTTGGTAAAAGAATTTTCTCGAATGTGCGCAAAACAGCGCAAAAAAATGATAAACAACTTGCAGTAAGCCAAAAATATGGTGTTATCCCTCAAGTATTAATGATGCAATTAAATGATTCTAAAGTTGTACTTGCACTAAAAGGGACCGAATCATTCCGACATGTAGAGAAAGACAATTTTGTAATTAGCCTTCGCAGCTTTGAAGGAGGTATCGAGCATAGTTCTTTTGATGGATGCGTTTCTCCTGCATATACAGTGCTGAAAAACATTGCGCCTCTTCATCATTATTATTATCGTTTCCTCTTTAAATGCCAACCATTTATTGCAGCACTAAAATCCTCATCGGACAGTTTAAGAGATGGTAAGTCAATAAGCTTCGAACAATTTGGTAATATCAAATTTCCTTTAAATACAATTCCCGAACAAATTTTTATAGCTTCATTTCTTGATTACGAAACAACAAAAATCGACACCCTAATCCAAAAACAACTCAAACAAATTGAACTCCTAAAAGAACGTCGCACCGCCCTTATCTCCGCCGCCGTCACCGGCAAAATCGATCTGCGCGACTGGACGCCTCCCGCCAACAGTACCGAAGGATCCCTCACCGCTGAGGAGGCCACCGCATGATAGCCGACGTCACCAAAGAAGCCAATCTACAGGCCGATATCATAAACCAGATGTGTCAGCACGGCTGGGTTCCCGGCACGGGCAGCAAGTACGATCGCGAACGGGCACTCTATCCGCAGGATGCGCTGACGTTTGTCCAAATCACCCAGCCGCAGGAGTGGGAAAAATTTACCCGCATCTATCCCAACGACACCGAGCGTCATTTTCTCGATGCGCTGGTGGCGCAGCTTAAAAAAGCCGATGCCAACGCCACCGATCTCCAGTCCCGGACTTACGGAACCCTGGGGGTGTTGCGCCACGGCATCAAAAGCCATAACGCGCGCTTCTCGTTATGCCAGTTCAAGCCGGATCACAACCTCAACCCGGACACCCTTGCGCGCTATCGGCAAAACATCTGCCGTATCGTCCCGGAACTGGTTTACAGCCCCCACGCCACCAGCAGTGCCGCGGATGTAAAAGCCAAACGCTGGCGCATCGATCTGGTGCTGTTTATCAATGGCCTTCCCGTTGCCACTCTCGAATTGAAATCCGAGTTCAAGCAGACGGTCAACAGCGCCATTAACCAGTACAAAAAAACGCGCCTGCCAAAAGATCCGGCGACCAACAAGCCTGAGCCACTGCTGACCTTCAAGCGCGGCGCGCTGGTGCATTTCGCCGTCAGCCAGTATGAGGTCTACATGACCACCCGGCTTGCCGGTGACGACACGTTCTTTCTGCCGTTCAACAGAGGCACAAAAGAGGGTGGCGCGGGGAACGACGTCCCGGAGGATAACCATGAATACGCCACCCGCTATCTGTGGAACGAGGTATTGTTCCCCGACAATCTGCTGAAAATCCTCGCCTGCTTTGTCCATCTGCAAATCGAGGAAAAAGAGGACTGGGACGGTAAAAAGGTCAAAAAAGAGTGCCTGATCTTCCCGCGCTATCACCAGTGGGATGTGGTGAACAAACTCATTGCCGCCGCAGATGAAGAAGGCACCGGCAACAAATACCTTATCCAGCACAGCGCCGGATCCGGAAAATCAAACTCCATTGCCTGGACGGCGCATCAGCTCTCGTGCCTGCATAATGAAAAGGGTGAAAAACGCTTCCACTCGGTGATTGTTGTGACGGACCGCACCGTGCTGGACGATCAGCTCCAGGACACCATCTATCAGTTTGAACACGCGGACGGCGTGGTCGGGCGAATCAACAACCGCGAGGGGGAAGGCTCGAAATCGGAGAAGCTTGCCAGCGCGCTGGAGCACTCGCAGCCCATCATCATCGTCACCATTCAGACTTTCCCGTTCGTACTCAAAGCAATCGAAAACAGCACCAGCCTCAAAGAACGAACCTACGCGATCATCGCAGATGAAGCGCACTCCTCACAGAGCGGCTCCACGGCGCGTCAGCTAAAAGAGGTGCTGATGAGCGAAGGGGCCGACGACGATGTGGTCCTCACCTCTGAAGACATCCTCGACGCCACCCTTGCCGCACGCAGCGGGAGCAGCAATCTTAACTTCTACGCCTTCACCGCGACGCCGAAGGCGAAAACCCTGGAGCTTTTTGGCCGCAGACCCAACCCGCACGAGCCCGCATCCAGAACCAACAAACCTGCGGCGTTCCATGTTTACTCCATGCGGCAGGCCATCGAGGAGGGCTTTATCCTCGACGTGCTGAAGAACTACACCAATTACAAAGTGGCCTATAAGCTGCTGCAAAAAATGGGTGATAAAGACCGTGAAGTGGACAGCAATCGGGCGAAAATCAAGCTCAACCAGTGGGTAACGTTGCACGATCACAATGTCTCGCAAAAGGTAAAAGTCATCGTTGAGCATTATCGCCAGCACGTGATGCATCTGCTCGGCGGGCAGGCAAAAGCGATGGTGGTCACCAGCTCTCGCAAAGCCGCCGTGCGCTATAAGCTGGCGTTTGATAAATACATTGCCGACATGGGCTACGGGAAGATCACTGCGATGGTGGCATTCTCAGGCGAAGTTGAGTTCCAGGAAAATGACATGAACAGCCTTGCGCTGTTGCACCAGAAATTTACTGAAATCAATATGAATCCGGCGCTCAAAGGCCGCGACATGCGTAAAGCATTTGATACCGATGACTATCAGGTGATGCTGGTGGCCAATAAGTTCCAGACCGGTTTCGACCAGCCGAAGCTTTGCGCCATGTACGTGGATAAAGCGCTGGGCGGCGTGGAGTGCGTACAGACGCTGTCGCGCCTCAATCGTACATACCCTGGCAAAGCGCAATCTGGCACCTTTGTGCTCGATTTTTATAACGAGCCTGACGATATCCTCGCGGCCTTTCAGCCCTACTATCAAACGGCTGAATTGACCGATGTCAGCGATCCAGGTCTGGTGTTCGATCTGTACGAGAAACTTCGCGCGATGGGCATATTTTTATGGCACGAAGTCGAACAGCTGTGCGAGGCTTTTTACAGCAAGAAGAAATCGAATGCGACGCTCAGCAATATTTGCCTGCCCGCAGTAAACCGCTGGGCAATGCGCTATACCTCCGCGAAAGAGGCGTATATCAGCGCCAAACAGATCTATGAATTAACAAAAAGGGATTCCCCTAACCCCATTTTGCTCGCGAACGCGGAAAACAGTTTTAAAGCCTGCAAGCAGGAAAAAGATCGTCTCGAGATCTTCAAAAAAGATCTCGGCAGCTTTGTGCGCTTTTACGAATTTATGTCCCAGATCGTCGCCTACGATGACAAGTCGCTAGAGAAGTTAAGCCTTTATTGTCGACACCTTCGCCCCTTACTGCGTGAAGAGGCAATAGATGAAGATGACGTCGATCTTTCCAATGTTGAAATGAGCCACTATCGGCTTTCAAAAATCCTGGAGCAGCATATTAAGCTTCAGGAGGATGCGGCAGAGTATAAGCTCAACCCGGTTAATGACGTCGGCACCGCAAAAGCAAAGGATAAGAAAGAGGAGTTTATGTCGCAGGTACTGTCGCAGCTCAACGAGCTATTTATCACCGAAAACCTGACCGATAAAGACATGCTCAACTACGCCTTTGTGGTTTACGATAAGCTTGCAGAAAACAAACTTGTCATGACCCAACTCGACAACAACACCCGTGAGCAAGCGATGCTGGGCGACTTTACGAAAGCCATTGATGATGCCGTGATAGGCAGCAACGAAGCGCACAAAGAGATGATGATGCAGTATTTATCGTCACCGGAAGTTGCCAAAGGGTTTGCTCACCTGATGTATGACATCGCAAAAATGCGCAGGGAATCGATTCATGAGTGATATCCAACTTTTCCGTTACGGTGCAAGCGGCGTAAAAGAACTTTCCGGTAAAGCAGCAACCATCGAAAAAGAGCTGCAATCCTTGATCGAATCCCGCATGGAGATCTTCCTCGGGGTTCGTTTTCTCGACAGTGAATACAGCACCGGTAAGACTCACCGTGGGCGTATTGATTCGCTGGGGCTGGACGAAAATAACTGCCCGGTCATTATCGAATATAAACGTCACAGCAACGAAAATGTCATCAACCAGGGGCTGTTTTATTTAGACTGGCTTCTCGATCATAAGGCCGAGTTTAAGTGGCTGGAAAACGCAATGCCCGCTCTCATAGCGAACAACTTGCCAGTGCATCTTCTGATTTAACTGCCTTGTTCGAACAGCTCAAAAGCTATGTTCTCTCATTGGGTGATGAAGTTCAGTATAAAGAGTTGAAGTTGTATGGTGCATTCAGACGGCTGAGGAATTTTGTCTGTGCCGGAGTTTATCCCGTTACCGATCCACATATCCGTTTGTGGTTGAAACTGGATCCTGAGCATATTAAGTTAGAAGAGGGATTTAGCAGGGATGTGACCCATATCGGGCACTGGGGTACAGGTAACGTTGAACTGGTCGTTCGTAATGAGCATGACCTGATGAAAGCGAAACTGCTTATCGAAAAGGCTTATCAGGAGAATTGATGCGATAACACTGATGCCGGGTGGCGGCGTTGCCTTACCCGGCTTACAAAACTGCATCCCCTACAGAGTAATACTTCTCCACCTTTGCACTTCCCCCCCACAACCCTCTATCCTTAACCCATGGAAAAACATACCGAACTCAAACGCGCCAAGCTGCTGGCGCTGTCGCTGCTGCTGATTGCTGCCGCGGCGTTTATCACCACCCTGTTCCTGCCGCAGACCTTCTGGGTGCGCGGCGTGAAGGCCATTGCCGAGGCGGCGATGGTCGGCGCGCTGGCAGATTGGTTTGCCGTGGTTGCGCTGTTCCGCCGGGTGCCTATTCCGTTTATCTCGCGCCACACGGCGATTATCCCGCGCAATAAAGACCGAATCGGCGACAATCTCGGCCAGTTCGTGCAGGAGAAGTTTCTGGATACCCAGTCGCTGGTGGCGTTGATCCGCCGCTATGAACCGGCAAAAATGATCGGCACCTGGTTCAGCCAGCCGGATAACGCGCAGCGTGTCGGGCAGCATTTGATTCAGGTGATGAGCGGTTTTCTGGAACTCACCGACGACGGGCGCATTCAGCGGCTGCTCAAGCGGGCGGTGCACAAGGCCATCGATAAGGTCGATCTCACCGAAACCAGTGCCGTCATGCTGGAGAGCATGACCAAAAACAACCGCCACCAGGTGCTGCTGGATGCGATCATCAACCGCCTGATTACCTTGATTCAGCGGGAGAGCACGCGGGAATTTATCTCTGACCAGATAGTCCACTGGCTGAAGACCGAACATCCGCGCAAGGCGATGGTGTTACCCACCGAGTGGCTGGGCGATCAAAGCGCAGAGATGGTGTCGAACGCGGTGAATACGCTGCTGGACGATATCAGCCACGACCGCACGCACCAGATCCGCCAGGCGTTCGACCGCGCCACGCTGAAGCTTATCGACAACCTGAAAAACGATCCGGAGATGGCGGCGAAAGCCGACAACATCAAGCACTATCTGAAAAATGATGAGGCGTTTAACCGCTATCTGAGCGAGATGTGGGCCGATCTGCGCCAGTGGCTGAAGGCGGATATGCAAAGCGAGGACTCGCGCGTGAAGCAACGCATCGCCAACGCCGGGCTGTGGTTTGGCGAAACGCTGTCTAACGACGCCAGCCTGCGGGCGTCGCTGAACGAGCATCTGGAGCAGGCCGCCCATCGCGTCGCACCGGATTTCGCCGCGTTCCTGACCCGCCATATCAGCGACACGGTCAAAAGCTGGGACGCCAAAGACATGTCCCGCCAGATAGAGCTGAACATCGGTAAAGATCTGCAGTTCATCCGCGTCAACGGCACGCTGGTCGGCGGGACGATTGGCCTGATCCTGTTTTTACTCTCGCAGCTGCCGGCCGTGCTGGGCCATTAATCTACTTTGGGCGGCGCGATGACGTAGCGCGTCGCCTCGAAGCGGTTGAGGATCAGGTGCACCAGGAAGACCATCGTCAGCGTTGCGACCAGCGAAAAGGTGACGGAGGTGATGCGATAGAGATCGCTGAACACCAGGTCAGTGTCCGGATGCATATTCTGCCCGAACATAATGCCGATGGTGGTGATGCTGGAAAAGCCCACTCCCGCACCCACCTTCTCCATCACGTGCAGGCGCGCGCCAAACGCCAGCCCGAGGCCAATCAGGGGCATCATCAATAGCATATGGCTGCTGTGATCGTAGAGGATCAGCTGCACCACCAGAATATAGAGGCAGCCCAGCACCACGCCGACCACGCGCCAGATAGAGCTCATCACCGAACCGCGGTAGTGCATGGGGAACAGAATCAAAATCCCCGCCATCAGCGCCGAAAGCGAATCGCTTAAGTCGCTAATCTGAAACACCACGAATATCAGCGTCGCGACGGTGCCGGAAAGCAAGGACTCGTGGCGCACGCGGGCATCGTCTTTCTCAATCAGCGGCGGCGGCTTGCGGGGCTCCACGTCCGGCAGCAGATAGTTCATCAGCGCGCTCAGGCACACCGCCATGATGCTCGCTTCGATGTTGGAAAACAGCAGCGTGTGCCAGCTGGTAGTGGGGTAGCTCATAAAATTGAGCATCACGCTCTGGCATACCACGCCCATTGAGCCAAACAGAAACAGCGGCCCCTTGCTCATAAAGCGAAAACGCATCACGTACAGGGCAAACACCACCAGCGTCATGATGACCGGCCATTGCGACAGATAGCCGATGATGAAGATCATTTCGACGCAGTTAAGCGCGGCGCTGAAGATAAACTGCTTCGCCACGTGGCGGTTAAACACCGGCACCAGCGACAGCAGCATGATCGGATAGACCACGAAAAAGACGCCGTAGCTGGTGTTGTAAAAGCTGGAGATGCTGAGCGCAATCATCCCGGCAAAGACGATGCGCAGGGTCTGGCGAAAGTCGTTTGCCGTATAGGCGATGTTGCCGTGCGGGGTAAACACCCGCGCCAGGGTGCTAATAGACATCGAACTAATAAACATAGTGAAGCAGGCTCACCAGGTGGATCTGCATCCCGGAGAAGAAGCGCGCAAACGGCCCCTCGCTGTTATAGAGCTGCACGGTGGCGCGTGCGCCGGTCGGCAGATGCTTCGGCAGCGCCTCGTCCAGCGCGACGTGAATGCGCATGCGTTGGGCATCGCGCACCCAGCGGTTGGAGGTTTCCGGTTCGGACAGTTGACCGTTAACCGCTTCTTGCCCGGCGAGGATCCCCGCGTCGCTGCTGGTCACGTGGGCGCGGAACACCTGTCCAGGGAAGGCGTCGAACACCACGGCGGCGTCGGTGCCCTGATGGGTGTGACGCAGGCTCTTCTCGCGGAAATCGGCGACGATATCGGTCTGGTTGTTCACCAGCGCCAGCGCGGCTGAGCCCGAGGAGGCGTAAAAGCCCGGGCTTAACTGTAAGTTACTCACCGTGCCGTCCGCTTCTGCGTAAATTTTCGTCCAGCCGAGATTCAGCTCCGCGTCATCCAGCGCGTTGCGGTATTTTTGCAGCGTCACGTTGCGGTGCTCGTCCCGCTCGCCGCGCTGAATGCGCAGGTTATGGATGTTGGCCTGGATGGAGCTGACGGACTGCTCGCTGCTCTGCCAGGTGGTGCGAACCTTATCCAGATCCGCCTGCGAAACATTCTGCAGGGTGCTCAGCTTCTGGTAGCGATCGAAGGTCACTTTGTCGTTACGCGCGGTCAGCACGGCGGTTTTCAGGCTGGCCTGCGCGGCGGCGATCTGCGCATCCAGCTGTTCGTTGGACAGGCGTGCCTGCTCAAGCGCGATTTGCGCCGCTTCCACCTTATTGCGAAACGGCGTGTCGTCGAGCTCAAACAGCAGATCGCCTTTCTTCACCTGGCTGTTGTTGTGGACGTGTACCGCCGCCACATAGCCGGAGACGCGCGGAGAAACCGGCGTCACCACGCGCATCACGGTGGAGTCCGGCGTCAGCGGGATCCAGATATCCGCGACGATAAAGTAGACAAACATCAGCAGGAAAGAGGCAATACTTACCCTTACCCAGCGGGCAAACTTTTGTTCAGGAGTCATTATTTTTCGGTCTTGTTATCTTCTTCGCGGATTGTCCGCAAATTGCAGGCGATTTGATTCAACGTGGCGCTGAAAATCTCGATATGTTCCGGCGCGATGTTTTGCGATACGCGCGCCTGATAGGTCTCAATCACCTGAGTGAGCCGTTTTAATATGGCTTTTCCCTCAGGCGTCAGCGTCAGAAGCCGGATGCGCTTGTCATAAGGCGATACGGCGCGCAGCAGGTAACCCTGCTTTTCCAGCTGTGTCAGGGTGCGCATCAGCGGCGGCAGTTCAATACCCTGCACCTCCGCCAGCTCACTCATGGAGACGTTATCCCCGAGCTGATGCAGCTGCATCATCACCGTCCAGCTCGACTGGGTTAACCCGGTATCGAGAATGGCATCGTCAATGACGGCACGCCACTGGCGCACGATCATCGCCATCCGCATACCCATCGGCCTGCGGCAGAACAGTTCTTCTTCACTCATGGGGGAACCTCTCATCACACGCGGTCAAGATAATAGTTATCAGGGTAAGTATCAAGAAACGAGAGGTAAAAGCGCAGGAATTGCGAAAGGCGTTACGGGAGGCGATTTACACGTAGGCCCGGTAAGCGCAGCGCCACCGGGCTTTTTTTAGCTGCTAAAAAGTCTCTGAACGGCACTTTTCCCCGAAGCCGTCATCACCACCTCCCTGTACCCCGCCACGCGCTGGATCCAGCCTTTACTTTCCAGAAAAGTGAGCAGCGCTGCGCCCGCCTCACCGCCAAGATGAAACCGCCGCTCGCTCCAGTCCAGACAGGCGCAGCAGGCCTTGCGACGGGGATTGGAATTTAACGCAATACCAAGCTTCAGGAACTGCTCGCGGCCATGTAGCGTGAGCGCTGAACCGTCAGCCTCAAGCCAGCCTTCCGCCTGCATGAATTCATAGATCTGCACCGCCACCGTTCCGGCAAGATGGTCGTAGCAGGTTCGCGCTTCGCGCATGGCTTTCGGCGCGGTGGTTTCCGGCGGGGTGATGCGGCTCCAGGAGAGCCCCATCATCTGCTCGACCAGCGCCGCCACGTCGTGCCCCGCCAGGCGATAGTAGCGATGCCGTCCCTGAGACAGGCAGGTAATCAACTTTCCCTCCACCAGCCGGGCGAGATGCCCGCTGGCTGTCGACGGCGCAACGTCTGCCGCCGCGCTCAGCTCTGTAGCGGTCCATGCCCGCCCGTCCATGAGCGCACAGAGCATCTTCACGCGCGACGGATCGGCCATTGCCGCCGCCACCGCCGCAACGGCCTGCTCCAGCGCCGCGCTGTTATCAGGGGGTAAGCTCGTCTTTAACATTCGTCGCCCAGGGTTCGGTGATCTCTGCGGCCAGCTTATCATTATCCGTCAGCAGAATAAGGTGATTCGCATGGTCGCTGTACTGGGTCAGGATAGACACGCCCTTTGCGGCCAGCGCCGCCGCAATTTCACCCAGCTCGCCGGGACGCTCCTGTTTGAGTTTTCTGATGACCGGCTTGCGTACGGCCTGCACGTTGAACCCGCCATCGGTCAGCACGCGACGGGCTTTTTCTCCCTCTTCCACCAGGAAATGGGCATGCGTTCCAAATACGCCACCACCTTCCAGCCCCACGCCGTTACGGCCCAGTAGCTGTCCAAAGCGCGCCAGTTCACCGGGGATATCGCTAAAAATCACATGAACGTCATACATCGCTATGCCCCCCGGTTTCAGAAGTATATTCCCGCACCACCTGCGCCACGCGAATGCGATAGTACGCGAAAATCGACTCCCGCCCTTCGGCCTGCGCCGCCTGGTGAAACGCGTTCTGCTTCCAGCGGCGGACGGCCTCTTCGTCACGCCACCAGGAGAGCGAGAGAATTTTGCCGTCGGTGGTCAGGCTCTGAAAACGTTCGATATCAATAAAGCCGTCGATGTCCGCCAGCAGCGGCTTAAGCTCTGCGGCAAGCTGCAGGTAGCGCGCCTGATGATGAGGCTCCGCTTTGGCTTCAAAAAGGACTGCAATCATGGGTGTCTCTCCGTTGTGAGGGTGAGGAGAGAATGCAGGAGGAAAAAGCACAATGCTTCGGTAAGGAGCGAAGTGTTGTGCCGGATGGCGCTGCGCTTATCCGGCCTACGGACTCATGTAGGCCCGGTAAGCGTAGCGCCACCGGGCAGGGTTTAACCCAGAACCGACCTCGGCTCCATAAACGCCCGAATCCCCCACTCGCCCATCTCGCGCCCCACGCCGGAGTGCTTGAACCCACCGAACGGCGCTTTCGGTTCATGGGCAAGCGTGTTCACCAGCACGCGACCGGAAACAATCTGCTGCGCCACGCGTCGCGCGCGGTCCGCATCGCCGCCCAGCACCATCGCGCTCAGTCCGTATTCAGTGTCATTGGCAATGGCGATCGCCTCCGCCTCGTCCTGATACGGGATGACGCACAGCACCGGGCCGAAGATCTCGTCGCGGGCAATGGTCATCTGGTTGTTCACGTCGGCAAACAGCGTCGGGCGCACAAACCAGCCGTCTCGCGTCCCGTCCGGTCGCCCTTCGCCGCCCGCCAGCAGGCGCGCCCCTTCTTCGATCCCTTTGCGGATATACCCCTGCACCCGCAGCCACTGCTTCTCGCTGACCATCGGGCCGATCTCTGTCGCGCTATCGCGCGGGTCGCCGGATTTCACCGCCGCCACGGCCAGCGCCAGCGCGGTTTCGATCTCCGCCTTGCGCGCCAGCGGTACCAGAATACGCGTCCCGGCCACGCACGCCTGCCCGCTGTTCATAAACCCGGCCTGGATCGCCAGGGGGATCGCCTGAGTCAGATCCACATCATCCAGCAGGATCGTCGGCGATTTACCGCCTAACTCCAGGGTCACGCGCTTAAAGCTCTCCGCCGCGTTGCGCAGGATCGCTTTGCCGGTATTCGTGGAGCCGGTAAACGAAATTTTCGCGACGTCTGGGTGACGGCTGATCGTTTCACCCACCGTCTCGCCGCGCCCGGTGACGATGTTAAACACCCCCGGCGGCAGCGCGGCATCGCGCAGCGCTTCGGTGACAATCCGGGTTTGCAGGGCGCTCATTTCGCTCGGCTTGATGACTGCCGTACAGCCCGCCGCCAGCGCGGCCGCCAGCTTACCGCAGATAAACCCCGCGTCGCTGTTCCACGGCGTAATCAGCCCGGCTACCCCAAGCGGCGTCATCTGCACCGTGGCCGCGCCTGCGGGGGTGACGAATGCAAACGCCTCCAGCGCCTCAATGGCCTGAGCAATCACCTCCGCGGGATAGCTGGCCATCCACGCCGAGCGCGAGGCGGGGGCACCGTACTCTTCAATGACCGCTTCGAGCAGATCGTCGTGGCGAGCGGCCACGGCGGCGTGCATACGTTTTAGCGCTGCGATGCGTTCCGGCTTTGTGGTCTGCGACCACGCCGGAAACGCCGCTTTTGCCGCCGCAATGGCGCGCTCTGCGTCAACCTCATCCGCCAGACGAACCTGGCCGATGACCTGCGCCGTCGCCGGGTTGTACAAATCAAACCACTCGGTGCCGTGCGGGGTAACAAATTCGCCGTTAATAAAGATCTGTTCGATGGTGCGCATATAAACCTCCTCAGGCTGTGTGAGCACAGTCTGTGCACGGCTTCTCCGTTGCGATAATCCACGCTATGCTGCAAGGGTTGTTTCGATTTTCAGGATAATCTATGCATCGTTCAGGTCTGACAGAACTGGAAGTAGTGATGGCCGTCGTGCGGCGCGGCAGCTTTCGCGCCGCGGCGCAGGAGCTGGGCATGTCCGCCACGGCGGTAAGCAACGCCATCGCCGGGCTGGAGAGCCGCCTTGATACCCGCCTCTTTAACCGCACCACCCGCAGCGTGGCGCTCACCGACGCCGGACAACGCTACGTGGCGCGAATCGGCCCAGCCCTGCAGGAGATCCGTCTCGCCGGCGAGGAGATCCACAGTGACGCAGGGGAACTTACTGGCACGCTGCGCCTGAACGTGCCGAACCATATCGGCACCCTGTTTCTGGACCAGCTGCTGATCGACTTTATGATCCGCTACCCGAAGATGCGCGTAGAGACCGCCAGCGAAGCGCGAATGATCGACATCGTCGCGGAAGGCTATGACGCGGGGATCCGCCTGGAGGAGTCCGTGCCGCAGGACATGATCGCCGTGCCGCTGACCGGGGAGATCCGCCAGCTGGTGACCGCCACGCCGGACTATTTTGCACGCCACGGCATTCCGCAGACGCCGGACGATCTGCTTTCACATCAGGGGATCGGCATGCGCATGGCCCACGGCGGGATCTACCGCTGGGAGCTGGCGCGTCGGGGTGAAACGTATGCCCTTGCCGTGCCGCCGCGCTTTGCGACGTCCGATCTTTTTGCCTCGATCCGCGCCGTGAAAGCGGGGTTAGGGGTGGGATTTTTGCCGGAACTCTATATCCGGGAAGAGCTTGAGCGGGGAGAACTGGTGAGCGTCTTAAACGACTGGGCGCAGCCCTTTGCCGGGCTGCGCCTGTATTACCCCGGCCATCGCCACGTTCCGCCAGGGCTACGGGCGCTGGTGGCGATGATCCGCGAGCGCGGGATTATTCCAGGTTAGCCTTATTCAGCCCGTAAGCCGCATCCAGCGAGCCGGGTTCCATGCGGGAGGTGATCCCCAGACGGTTCCAGGCGTTGATCGCCACGATGGCGAAGTTCAGCTCTGAAATCTCAACGTCCGAGAAGTGCTCCGCCACGCTGCGGTACAGCGCGTCGCTCACGCCGTGAACGCCAATCTGGGTCAGCGCTTCGGTGAAGGCCAGCGCGGCTTTCTCGCGGGCGCTGAACAGCGGAGACTCGCGCCAGGCCGCCAGATGGTACAGGCGCAGCTCGCGCTCACCGGCGATTTTGGCCTCTTTCGAGTGCATATCCAGGCAGAAGGTGCAGCCGTTGAGCTGCGATACGCGAATGTCGATCAGGTGCTTCAGCGCCGGGTCGATGGAGGTTTTTGCCACCTCCATGCTCAGGGCGGACAGGGCGTTGGCGAGGGCAGGTGTAGCTTTATGGTGGTTGACGCGAGTGCTCATTGTCTTTCCTCTTTTTATGTGCGGCATGTGTCATGCGATGAGGCAAATCTACGCCGTTCATGACATAGTAAAAAGATACAAAAAGCGTGAAAAGAGGTAGGACATGAAGCCGGGCTATCACGAGATTTATTCCCGCTATCGCGACAACATCACGCGCGGCGTGCTTAAGCCGGGCGATAAGGTGCCTGCCATCCGCGTGCTGGCGGAAGAGCTGAAGGTGGCGCGTAAAACCGTCGAAACGGCGTATGCCATTCTGACGGGGGAAGGATATCTGGTAAGCCAGGGCGCGCGCGGCACGCGGGTGAACCCGGATTTACTGTTGCCGGACAAGGCAGCCCCTGCGGAACAGCCCACCGGCACGCTTCCGGCATCGCTCATCAGCCAGCGCGAGCGGGCTGGGTTTTTGCGCCCCGGCATTCCGGCCCTCGACGGATTTCCCTATAAAAAATGGCTGCTGCTGGCAGGCCAGGCGACGCGCGCCATGCGTCAGGAGGAGATGCTCAACCCGCCGGTGCTGGGCTGGTATCCGCTGCGCCAGGCCATCGCCAGCTATCTCAACATCTCGCGCGGGCTCTCCTGCACCGCCGAGCAGGTGCTGATCACCAGCGGCTACAGCGGCAGCCTGCGGTTGATCCTCGACACCCTTGCCAGCCGCAGCGACAAGGTGGTGTTTGAGGATCCGGGCTATTTTATGGGCCAGCAGCTGCTCAAGCGGATCGTGCCGCGACTGCACACGGTGCCGGTCGATCGCTGCGGTATCGACACGGACTACCTGCTCCGTCACCATCGCGACGCCCGTTTTGCCATCGTGACCCCGTCGCACCAGAGCCCGCTGGCGGTCACCCTCTCCCTGCCGCGTAAGCAGCAGTTGCTCGACTGGGCCAGCCAGAACGAGGCGTGGATCATTGAAGACGATTACGACGGGGAGTTTCACTACACCCGCAAGGTGCTGCCGTCGCTGAAAAGCCTCGACCAGCATGACCGGGTGATTTTTATGGGGACCTTCAGTAAAACCATCATGCCGTCGCTGCGCATGGGCTACGTGGTGATGCCCGCCAGCACCGTCGGGGCTTTTACCGACTGCGCGGACATTACCACCAGCGGCCAGCCGGTGCTGACGCAAAAGATCCTCACCGCGTTTCTCAGCGAAGGGCATTTCTTCCGTCATCTGAAAAAGATGCGCGCTCTGTATCAGACCCGCCGCGACTGGATGATTGCCGCCCTGCGCGAGGTGTATGGCGATCTGTTTTTCACCGAGCAAAACGACGGCGGGATGCATATCGTGGCGTTCCTGACCAGAGGAAGCGGTGACCGGGAAGTGGCGCGCTGCTGGCAGGAACAGCAGCTGCAGGTGAATGCGCTGTCGGAGTGGTATCGCGGGTCGGGCAAACGCTACGGGCTGGTGATGGGCTATAACAACGTGCGGTCGTATGAAGAGGCGGTGGAATTGCTGGAAAGGCCGAAGCGGCAGACGTTTGCGCTGTTGAGCTGAAATCGCCGGGTGGCGGCTGCGCCTTACCCGGCCTACAGGATCGGCGCTGAACATCGCCGGGTGACGGCTTCGCCTTACCCGGCCTACTCGATCCCGTAGGCCCGGTAAGCGTAGCGCCACCGGGCGATAAATGCCTCACACATCATACCGCGACAACCCAACGTCCTTGAGCTGCTCGTCGCTCATCTGGCTCAATATTCGGCGGGTACGGTTGATGCGATACCAGTTGCAGATCGTTTTGCCGATCCAGACAAACACGACGAACGGACGTTTTGAACGGTTCTCATAGAATTCCATGATGCTCTCCTCACTGTACCAGTGGGTTTATCATCCTGGAAATCGACCTGTGCAATACAGACTCAAAAACAGCTTTTGTTTAACATACAGATCCGCTAAAACAGTATCTGCATGCCATTTTTTACGGCAATCTGTACTGGTTTTACAATCTGTATGGTGAAAACAAAGGATACAGCATGACGCGCTATCAACATCTCGCCAACCTTCTGGCAGAACGCATTGAACAAGGGCTGTATCGCAGCGGCGAACGTCTGCCGTCGGTGCGCACGCTGAGCCAGGAGCACGGCGTGAGTATCAGCACCATACAGCAGGCCTATCAAATCCTCGAAAACCTCCAGCTGATCACCCCCCAGCCGCGCTCCGGCTATTTTGTTTCGCAGCGTAAAGCCCAGCCGCCGGTTCCGGCCATGACGCGCCCGGTGCAGCGCCCCGTGGACGTCACCCAGTGGGATGAGGTGATGATGCTGCTGGACGCCCGCGCCGACAAAGAGATGATCTCCTTTGGCGGCGGCTCGCCGGATATTAACCAGCCGAGCCTGAAGCCCCTGTGGCGCGAGATGAGCCGCATCGCGCAGCATAACCCGAGCGAGATGCTGAGCTATGACGTGCTCGACGGCCGACTGGAGCTGCGCGAGCAGATCGCCCGCCTGATGCTGGACGGCGGCTCGACCGTGGCAGCGAACGAGATTGTCATCACCAACGGCTGCCACGGCGCGCTGTCGATCGCCCTGCTCTCGGTGTGCAAACCGGGGGATATCGTGGCGGTAGAATCGCCGTCGTTTCACGGCACCATGCAGATGCTGCGCGGGTTTGACATCAAGGCGATTGAAATTCCCACCGATCCCGAGACCGGGATCAGCATCGAGGCGCTGGAACTGGCGCTGGAGCAGTGGCCGATCAAAGCGGTGATCCTGGTGCCCAACTGCAACAACCCGCTCGGGTTTATCATGCCGGAAGCGCGGAAAAAGCAGGTCTTAGCCCTCGCCCAGCGGCACGATATCGTGATTGTTGAGGATGACATTTACGGCGAGCTGGCGGCGGAGTACCCGCGCCCGCGCACCATTCATTCGATGGATATCGACGGCCGCGTGATCCTCTGCAGCTCGTTTACCAAAACCGTGGCGCCGGGCCTGCGCGTCGGCTGGATTGTGCCGGGGCGCTATTACGACCGGGTGATGCACATGAAATACGCCGCGGGCGGGTTTAACGTGCCGGGCACGCAGATGGCGGTAGCGGCGTTTATTCGCGACGGCCATTACCATCGCCACGTGCGCCGTATGCGTCAGATTTATCAGCAGAATATGGAAACCTACACCTGCTGGGTGCGGCAGTATTTTCCGGCCGAGATTTGCGTCACGCGCCCGCAGGGCAGCTTCCTGCTGTGGATTGAGCTGCCGGAAAAGGTCGACATGGTGTGCGTCAGCAAGCAGCTGTGTCGGCTGAAGATCCAGGCCGCGGCCGGATCGCTGTTTTCCGCCTCCGGGAAGTACCGCAACTGTCTGCGGATCAACGTGGCGCTGCCGCCGACGGACAAAAATCGCGAGGCGTTGAAGAAGATGGGTGAAGCGATTGTGATTGCGATGGAGGAAGGCTAGTGCGGCCTGATGCCCTCACCCCAGCCCTCTCCCACAGGGAGAGGGAGAAAACCGGGCAGCACTACTCGTCGAAGTACCAGTACCCCTGGTTAATCAGCCCGGTGAGCTCTTCAATAAACGCCGGGTTATTCAGCGCATCGCCCAGCTCGGCCTGGCCGAGTTCGGTGTAGCGGCACAGCGCATCCGCCGCCTTCGCGTCTACCGTCTCCAGCTGTTCGCTGTTGATGAAGAAGCTGCCGTTGATGTTCAGCACGCGCAGGCCGCTCAGGCGAGACAGCGTTTCGCCACCCTGCAGCGCGTCCAGCACCTCTTCCGGCGCATACGGCGGCTCGGCGGTGGCGATATCCAGCTCGTGGCGCGGCGTGGAGACAAAGCTGCCGAACCATTTTGTGAAATCATCTGGTTTGCTAATCATGTCGATCATCATCTGACGAATGCGATCGAGCTCGTACTGCTCCACGCGACCAGGGTGCTCGCGACAGGTCAGATCCGGATCGCTGTAGTGCTCGCCGCCCAGATCGTTTTCCAGCGCGTAATCGGCGAAGCTGCTGATCAGATCGCGACCGTTCGGCCCGCGGAAGCCGACGGAGTAGTTGAGCGCCGTCTCATGGGTAAAGCCGTCGTGCGGGAATCCAGGCGGGATGTAGAGGATATCGCCCGGGGCCAGATCTTCGTCGATGATCGGCTCGAACGGATCCACGTGCAGCAGCGCCGGATGCGGGCAGAACTGACGCATCGGCAGCTTGTCACCCACGCGCCAGCGGCGGCTGCCCATCCCCTGAATGATAAACACGTCGTACTGATCGATATGCGGGCCCACGCCGCCGCCCGGCACGGAGAAGGAGATCATCAGGTCATCCAGACGCCAGTCCGGCAGGACGCGGAACGGACGTACCAGCTCCGCCGCGGGCATATGCCAGTGGTTCACCGCCTGCGCCAGCAGCGACCAGCCGGTTTCGCCCAGATCGTCAAAGTGCTCAAACGGACCATTGCTGGCCTGCCATTTGCCGTTGAAATGGCTCACCAGACGGCTATCGACTTCCGGCTCCATCGCCAGCCCTGCCAGCTCGTCCGGGGTAATCGGGTCGACAAAATTCGGGAAGGCATTTTTCAGCACTACGGGTTGTTTTTGCCAGTATTTCTCAAGAAATTCCGGCCAGTTCAGGTTCAGTTGATACGCCATGGGTAGCACCAGTGAGAGGGGAAACAGGCGCGATTATAGGCAAGAAGGCAGAGGGGGAACTTGTCATGGGTCAAACGAGGGCGTGTAGGTCGGGTAAGGCGAAGCCGCCACCCGACACGTACACGGCGATAAAACCTTAATCCAGCTTCAGCTCGTCATAATGGGTAATCAGTTTACCCACGATGCCGTAGTCCAGCGCTTCTGCCGGAGACATCCAGAAGTTGCGGTCGGTATCTTTTTTCACTTTTTCCAGCGGCTGGCCGGTGGCGTCGGCGATCAGCTTGTTCACGCGATCCAGCATGCGGATGATTTCGCGCGCTTCGATCTCAATATCCGTCGCCTGACCGCGCACGCCGCCCAGCGGCTGGTGGATCATAAAGCGGGTATTTGGCAGCGAGTAGCGGTGCTCTTTTTTCGCCGCCAGGAAGATGGTGATCCCGGCGCTGGCCACCCAGCCGGTGCCGATGACGTGCACTTCCGGGCGGATGAATTTGATGAAGTCGTGGATGGTATCGCCCGCTTCCACGTGGCCGCCCTGGCTGTTGATGTACAGCTTGATCGGATCGTTGCTGACGCTTTGCAGCAGGATCATCTGGGTAATGACCTTCTGCGCCAGCTCCTGGTTGATCTCACCGGAGATCACAATCGAACGGGACTCCAGCAGTTTTTGCTGCAGAGCGCCCGCGCCGTTTGACCCTTCCGCTTTATCCTTGTCGCTTTCTTTCAGTGTGTAGTGCATTGTCTTTTCCTCAGCTTGTCGCGCTCAAAACCAGAGTGTAGCCTGTTTTACCGGTGAAAGTCCTCAGGCGCACACAATGCGAACCTCCTGCGCCGCAAACGCGTCGAGAACGCGCTTTTCAATCCCCTCTGCCACCACCAGCACATCGATGTCGCGGCTCTTCGCCACCACATAGCGCGCCACGCCGGGAAGCTTGTCGGCGGTCAGGGCCACGATGGTCTGGTTACTCTGAGCGATCGCAACCTTTTTGAACGCACAGTCGGCAAAATCAAACCCGGTAAGCCCCATCTCCGGATCCATCGCACAGCCGCCGATAAACGCCTGATCGAAGATAATCCCCTGGATCTGGCTTGCCGCCGTGGCGCCTACCGTTCCACCGGACGTCCGCTGGATCTGCCCGCCGGTGATGATCACCTCGCACAGCGGATGCAGCAACAGCTCCGCGGCAATCGTCGGGGAGTTGGTGACCACCGTGACGCTGAGATCAGCCGGGAGGGCTTTCGCCAGCGCCAGATTAGTCGTCCCCGCGTCGATAAAAATACAGCCGCCAGGCTTCACCAGGGCTGCTGCTTTCTGCGCGATTGTGTTCTTTTCTGCACTTATTTTCTGTTCGCGGCTGAAAAAATTACCCGCATCCGGCAGCTGAAGCACCGCGCCGCCGTAGACCTTTTTACAATAACCTTCTTTGCTAAGTTCATGTAAATCCCGGCGAATGGTGTGCTCGGAAACGTTCATCTGGCTCGCCAGCTCAGCGCACACCACCCTTCCGCTCTCCTGAAGGATCTGGCGGATCCTGGCTTGTCGTTGCTCCGGAAAAGCAGCATAATCGAGCATAAGAAGTCCCTGGTAAAAGTCTAATCGAGTATCAATGCGCATAATGTTGCACAACCGCGCAACACAAACAACGAGGGTTATTATGAATATTGCACATGTTGCACTCTGGACCCGCAGCCTGAACGCCCAGGTTCAGTTCTGGGAAACGGTTTTTAATGGCCGCAGTAACGAACGCTACGTCAGTAAAAACCGTCCCGGCTTCGAATCACACTTTATTACGCTGGATAACGGGCCGACCATCGAGCTGATGACGCTGCCGGAACTGCCCGACGCCCCGTCGCATCCGGAGTATATCGGCTGGGCGCATATCGCCATCAACGTCGGCAGCAAAGCACAGGTCGACAGCATGGCCGAGCGGGCGCAGGCCACCGGCACGCTGCTCAGTGCCCCGCGCATGACCGGAGACGGCTTCTATGAAGCGGTGATTGCAGACCCGGACGGCAACCGCATCGAGCTTGTCGGTGCATAAAAACGGCGTTTCGTTCCTTCACCGCCTCCGCCCCGGCTCGCTATACTTCATACGGTTATCATATTGTTAAATGATAATGATAGTTAATGTGTTAAGATGAAAGTCAGCATAAACAGTCCCTTACGTAAGCGTCGGGACTGTATGCATCCTCGACATGTCAATCAGCACCGGGGCGGTGAATGGAACACATTGTGTATGTGGTAGATGACGATGACGCAGTCAGACAGTCCGTAATCGGGCTGTTGGACTCAGCAGACCTGAACGCCGTCGGCTTTTCATCGGCAGAAGCGTTTCTTCAACACCGCTTTGAAGAGCTACCGTCGTGCGTGGTCCTCGATATGCAAATGCCCACCATCTCGGGCTTTGAGGTGGCTGACGCCCTAAAGGACAGCGGGCGCGAGATCCCGATTATTTTTCTTACCGGCCACGGCACTATCCCGATGTCGGTGCGCGCCATTAAGGGCGGCGCGTACGAATTTCTCACCAAGCCCGTCGAATCCACCGCGCTTATCGACGCCATTGAGTCCGCGCTTCAGCTGGCGGAACACAACGCCGCGCGCAATAAAGAGCACTACGCCCTGAAGCAGCGCCACATGTCCCTCACCCCCCGCGAACACGAGGTGCTGACGCTGGCGATAAGCGGCATGCTGAACAAGCAGATTGCCGCCGAGCTGGGCGTCAGCGAAATCACGGTGAAGGTGCACCGTCGCCGCGTGATGGAGAAAATGCAGGTGCGCTCCGTGGCGGAGCTGGTCAGGGCCGTTGAGCGCCTGACCAATAGCCTGCCTGCGGAGTAACCTTTACCCTTCCTGTGCCGCCAGCGGCAGCGCAAACGCAAACACCGTGCCGTACGGCTCCCGGCGGCGCGCGCTCAGCTTCCCGCAGTGGCGCTCGATGATGCTGGCGCTGATGGTCAGCCCCATCCCCATCCCCTGCGCTTTGGTGGAGTAGAACGAGTCAAAAATCTGCTCCAGCCGCTCGGGCTCAATGCCGCTCCCGTTATCGGCGATCTCGACGATCACTTTCCCGTCCGCGTTGGCGGTGCTGAGGGTAATGGTGCTGGCACGATCCTTAACCTCGGCCATCGCCTCTACCGCATTCATCACCAGATTCAACAGCACCTGCTGGATCTGCACGCTGTCGCCGGTGATAAAGCTCTCCTGCGCCTTTAACAGATAATCAACGCTAATGTGTCTCTGCTCCAGCTCGCTGCGCGAAAGCGTGATGATATGGTGGATCAGGTAGTGCATGTCGATGCGCGAGAAGGTGGGATCCTGTTTGCGCGTCAGGGACTGGATGCTGCGAATGATCTCCCCCGCCCGCGCGCCTTCCGCAGCGATCTCCTCCAGCCCTTCCCGCACTTTGTCCAGCCGGGCGGGCTCGCGGTTGAGCCAGCGCAGGCTCGCCCCGGCGTTCGAGACGATCGACATCAGCGGCTGGTTGATCTCGTGGGCGATGGAGGAGGTCAGCTGTCCGACGGTGGTGGCCCGGGACACCCGGGCCAGATCCGCCTGCGCAACCCGCATGGCATCCTCCGCGGCGCGCTGGCTGGTGATATCGGTGATGATGCCGTAATACTCGTTCACCTCGCTGCCCACGCCCACCGGATCGCCAATCCCGAGGAGGTAGCGCGTTGAGCCGTCGGTACGCTTAACCCGAAACTCCGCGCGCATGGAGAGCCCGTCGCGCACGCTCTGCGTGACGATGGCGCTGATGCGGGCGTAATCATCCTCATGAACGAAGGTTAAAAACTCCGCCATGGAGATCATCTTTTGCCGCTCGGGCAGGCCGAGAATGCGGGCGTACTCTTCCGAGACAAACATCAGATCCTGCTCCAGCTCCCAGCGCCAGCTGCCGGTGTGGCTGATCTGCTCGCCGAGCATCAGCGAGGTCTGGCTGGATCGCAGCTCTTTCTCCACCCGTCGGCGCTGGATGTTCTCCGCCAGCAGCTCGGCATACAGCCGCGCCGTCTCCAGGGATACCGCGGCCTGCGCGCCCAGCAGGCTTACCACGCGCGAGTGCTCGGCGGTGAAGACCTCCGGCATCAGGCGGTTTTCCAGGTAGAGCACGCCCACCAGCCGCGCCTGTTTGAACATCGGGACGCACATGACCGCCGCCCCCGAGGTCACCAGATAGGGGTCCTGGCTGAAGGGATGGAACTCCTCCGGCCTGCCGGTGCGGATCTCCTGCCCGGTGCGGATCACCGCCGCCAGCACCGACAGCGGCAGGTCGGTCGCCGTCGGCACGTCTTTCAGGATCCGCACCCGCACGCCCTCGGTGCTGGTCCAGGCGCTGGCCTCGATCTCCGGAATGAGGCTCTCGCTCACGCGCAGCAGCAGGCCGCGCTGCGCCCCGGCGCGTTCGAGCAGGATGGTCATCAGGTTTTCGATCAAGCGCTCAAGGTTAATCTCTTCCGACAGCGCGCGGGAGGCTTTGATCACGCTTTGCAGATCGCGGATTGTCTCGTTCTGGGCGAACGCCACCGTGTCGTAGGCGCTGGCCTGCCCGGAGGCCAGCAGGTGCGGGAAATCCTGCTCCAGCTGGCACACCTTGGCCTGTGCCCCCGCGCGGCCCCAGGCCGCAATAGAGCCGCGGAAGTGCGCGTCCGAGGCGGTCGGGTAGCCGCAGGCCAGCGAAAAGCGCCCCGCCAGCTCGTGGGCCAGGGCGTTGATCGGGTTAAAGCCGCCCTCCCGGGAGAGGCGGACGGCCTTCTCATACTGCTCGAGCGCAATGCTGTTCATCCCGTCCAGACGCACGATTTCGGCGTAGATCAGCGCCTCTTTATCCGCGAACGTGCCGGAATTAATGCGCGCCCAGAGGGCAATTTTGTCGTAGTGGGCGTGAATGCTGCGGCGGTGATTCGCCGAGAAGGTCTCCGGCGTCAGCTGACGGGAGAGCGCCAGAGCGCTGTAAAGATGGTAGTCCAGCAGATGGATGTGCCCCGGCGCAGACCACGCGTACCAGCCCGCCATCTCGAGATCCGCCTGCGCGTCGGCATACTCCCCGCAGGTAAAGTGCGCCATGCCGCGATAGAGCCAGTACCAGAACAGCATGGTGGCGTTCTTCTCCGGCGCCTGCTCCGGCGACGCGGGAAGCAGCGCCTCCGGCAGCACCTGCGACGCGGTCCAGGTGCCGATAACCGGCGTGCGCAGGAACTCAACGTAGCCGCGCTGGACCATCAAAATGGTTTCCACGTCCTGGAAGTGGGTTTTACGCACGAACGCCAGGCCGCGATCGATGCTGGTCAGCACCCCGTCCAGGTGATCGCCCCGCGAGAGGAAGTTAATCACCTGGTGGCAGGCCGCAAAGCAGGCCATGGTCATATCCCCGTGGGTCACCGCCGAGGTGAAGCAGGCCTTCGCGCACTCGATGGTAAACGATAAAGGCTGGGTCCAGACGCTGAGCTGGTCGAGCGGCAGCAGGGTTTTGGCTTCGAACGCGTCGTAGCCGTGGCGATTGACCAGCTCGCGGGCCAGGGTGCCGTACTGGAACCCGAGGCGGTACTCGGCGTAGCGGTGGCCAATCAGCACGCCAAACCAGGCCATCGCTGTGGTGGACGCGCCGGTAATGCCGTGATCGAGGGTCAGGTGCATCATGCGGCAGAGCAGCAAAAAGTGCAGGCGCGGGCAGATGAAGCTGGCACAGATGCTGGCGCTGTAGAGCAGGTTCATCACCGCTTCGGTTTCCGGGTTATCCATCCGCGACAGCTGGGCAAACAGGTTTTGCGGCGCGTCGGCCGTGCGGTTGCAAAACAGCGCCCAGGCCTCGTCGCAGTCGGCATCTTCCGGATAGCGGCTAATCTGGATCCCGAAAATCCCCAGCCAGCAGAGCGCTGCCTCCAGCGCCAGACGGCTATCCGACTGGCGAATGTACACCTCCACCAGCAGGTTGGCCGCCAGCGCCTTTTCGGTCAGCCCGCCGGGGCAGCCGAGAATGGCGTCACACAGCTCGCGGGTCCGCTCCAGATGCCCCAGCGCAAACTCGCAGCCCGCCTCTTCGATATCGAGCATGAAGTCCGACACCGTCCCGGCGTTGCCCAGCGCTCTGGCGGTCTGGATATAGCCGAGCGCCGAAAGGTAATCTCCCGAACGCTTCGCGCGTCGCGCGGCCAGCAGGCTCAGCTCGCGGAACATCTGCCGCTGCGGTGCGGGCTGGATGCTGTCCAGCGCGGCCGTGACGTGGTGGACGGCGCGGAACAGCAGTTCGTTCCCCGCCGCCTGACGCGCGGCGTCGGCCAGCAGGCTGGCGGTGGTCAGGTGAATATGGCTTTTCTCATGCCGATCCAGCAGCGCAAAGGCCGCCTCCTGCACCCGGTCGTGGGTGAAGGCATACTTTTTTTCCGTCAGCACGATGAGCTGGGCCATTACCGCCGGGTGCAGCGCATAGCGCATTTCCGCCATCGACAGGCCAACCACGCGGCAGATCATCTCCATCTCGCCCGTGCCGCCGAGGCAGGCGATGCTGCCCAGCAGGCGGCGCGTCTCGTCGGGCAGATCTTCAAGCTGCTCCAGCACCAGGGTGACGAGGTTTTCGGTGTAATGCCTGGCGCGGATCGCCTGCAGATCGTAGTGCCACTTGTCCTGATATTTGTTGTGCACCACCAGGCCGTCATCAACGATGCGGCGGAAAAACTCGTGCACAAAGAGCGGGTTGCCGCCCGTCTTCTCGTGGATCAGCGTGGCGAGGTCCGTCGTCGCCGCGCTGCGGGTGCGAAATACCGTCGCCAGCCAGCGCGCCACCGCTTTCACGGAAAGCGCCTGCGGGACAATCTCGCTCGCGTTTTGCGCCGCTTCCGGCAGGCTCGCCAGCAGCGCCTGCAGGGCGGCGTCGGACACGGCGCTGATATCCCGGTGGGCCGCGACCACCAGCAGCGGAACAGCGCCGCAGTTCATCAGCAGATATTTGAGCGTGTGCAGGCTGGCGGCGTCGCTCCACTGGAGATCGTCGAGCACCAGCACCAGCGGGCAGCCCTGCGAGGCAAAGGTTTTTACCAACGCCAGCACCATATGGCTGAAGCGCGCCCGGGCATCAATGGAAAACGTATCCGCCGAGAAGCGCGGCTGGCTCTCAAGCAGCAGGCCCAGCTCGGGCACCAGGCTGACGGCCAACGCCTCGTGCCCCTCCAGGGCGCGGGAGAGGCGGATTTTCCACTTCGCCACGTCCTCTGCGGGCAGCCCCAGCAGGTGCAGCGTCAGGGTACGGAACGCGGAGCTTAATACGCCGTAGGGCAGCGACGGTGAAAACTGGTCGACTTTGCCCACCGCCAGCAGCACCGTACGCTGCTGCAGCGTTTTGAGCGCCGTCGCGATGATCGAGGATTTGCCGATCCCCGACGGCCCGCCGATCGTTACCAGCTCCGGCACCAGGCTCTGCCCCACCCGCTCAAACGCGGCAATGACGTCGTTCGCCTGCGGATGCGTCGCGAACAGGGAGTCCGCCAGATGGATCGCCGGGGTGCGGTCCTGCTGGCCGGGCGTAAAGGCGACGATCTCGCCCTCGCAGGTCAGCGTCGCCTGGCAGCGGCGGAGGTCGGCAATCAGCCCGTCGACCGTCTGGTAGCGATTATCAGGATTCTTTTCCAGCAGCTTCAGGATGATGGTCGACAGCATTCCCGGCACGTCAGGGCGGATCGCGTCCGGGGCCAGCGGCGCGGAGGCAATATGGTAGTGCGCCCAGTTGCTCCGATCGTCCTCCCCCAGCTCAAACGGCAGGCGTCCGGTCAGAAGTTCATACAGCACCATCCCGAGGCTGTAGAGATCGCTGCGGCCATCGACCGGGCGCTGGGTGCGGGTGGTGTGCTCCGGCGACATATACGCGGGCGTACCGCCTGAAACGGGAAGCCGGGTCTGGGTGATGGCATCGGAGAGACTGCTGGAAAGGCCAAAGCTCCCCAGACGGCAGGTGGCATCCTGACGAACAAAAATCGTGCCGGGCTTGATATCGCCGTGGATCAGGTTTTGCAGATGCATCTGGCGCAGGGGAATGCAGATCTGGATCGCCATCTCGATAAAGCGCGCGATCCCCGAGATCGCCCTGCCCGCGCGCCCCGCCAGCAGCTCAAACGCAAACGGGGCGTACACCAGCGCGAAGCGCCCCCGGTACTGGGTGGAAGCAACGGCGCGGATGGCCCAACTGTCCTGCAGCACGTCGCGCAGCGCAAACTCGTTTTTGAGCAGCCGGGTGGCGCGCTCTTCCTCTTCATCGCTTACCGCGGTGGCGATAATGAACGAGCCGCCGGAATGGGGATGTCGCGCGTGCATCCAGGCGATACCGCCCTCCTGCGCCAGCACGGTGAAAATCACATCCTCTTTAAGGACAAAAACCCGCCCCTGGTGAAGATTCCCCTGGGCGGGCCAGAATGCAGGCTGCTCGTGTTCGTTCATCCGCGATCCTTATTGTCGGCGGGCCAGCTCCCGCTGAATATGATCCAGCAGAATATCGATGTTAATAGGCTTACGCAAAAATGCAGCGGCGCCCAGACTGAGAGCGTACCGCTGCATATTTTCATCAGCATGACCGGAGATAAAGAGCACGGGCGGAGGCGGTACGGCCAGCAGCCGCAGCTTGTCAAACAGCTCCAGGCCGCTCATGCCCCGCAGCTTGATATCGGTTATGACCAGCGCCGCGCCGGACAGGGCGAACGGATGGCTCAGAAATACCTCTGCCGAATCAAACGCATCGGTCGAATACCCTTCCGACTCCAGGAGATTACTCAGCCCGCTGCGGACGGAACGTTCGTCATCAATGATGGCAATGCGCCACGGCAGCGTCATGCTCTCTTTCCTCTCACAAATCATTAAACGTCGCGATCGTCCTTCGCGGGCGCTGGGGGCGCCGTGCCGCTGATTTTCGGCACGCATTCGTGACGAAACCAGGCGAGGGTAAGCGGTTCGCGACCCAGTAAACGCCTTCCCACCGGAATGAGCTGTTCGCCCACCAGCATGCCAAACAGGCCAAGCAGGGCAACAACCGGCGGCGCCGGGGAATGGACGTCGAGCAGGGCGTAAATTACCCCAGCAGCCACGCCGCACACCAGCGAAATTATCCATGCTTTCATGACGACGCTCCCGTCTGCGATGTCGCCTGCGGAACGGTCACCTGAGGCGGCGCGGCGTCGCGGGATAACAGATGGCGCGTCGCCTGTTCACCCGCCAGCATCCCCAGCAGGCCAATCAGCGCCAGCGCGGGCGGCGCGGGGGAGCGCACCTTCAGCACGGCATACATCAGGCCAATCAACACGCCTGCCGCAAGGGATATCAGCCCAGTACTCATTGTGAACTCCAGAGAAAGAGGCAGCGGCGAGCCGGATGAGGGACCAGCCCGCCAGCGGAACTTAGCGAGCCGGGACCGGCGCTAAGGTGCGGTGCTCGCTCTTCTGGCGAGACGGCGCTTTGTGCACCATGGTGTAGGCGTAATCCACGCCCATGCCGTACGCGCCGGAGTGCTCGCGCACGATGTCCATCACCGCGGTGTAGGTCTCTTTACGCGCCCAGTCGCGCTGCCACTCCAGCATCACCTGCTGCCAGGTCACCGGGATCACGCCCGCCTGGATCATGCGCTGCATCGCGTAGTCGTGGGCTTCTTTGGAGGTGCCGCCGGACGCGTCCGCCACCATATAAATTTCGTAATCGCCTTCCAGCATCGCGCACAGGGCGAAGCTGTTGTTGCACACTTCGGTCCACAGGCCGGCAACCACCACCTTCTTCTTGCCGTTGGCCTTCAGCGCGTCGCGCACCTTCTGGTCGTCCCAGGAGTTCATGGAGGTACGTTCCAGAATGTCCTGACCCGGGAACACGTCCAGCAGCTCAGGATAGGTGTTACCGGAGAAGCTTTCGGTCTCAACGGTGGTGATGATGGTCGGGATGTTGAACACCTTAGCCGCTTTCGCCAGCGCCACGGTGTTGTTTTTCAGCACCTGGCGGTCAATAGACTGCACGCCAAACGCCATCTGTGGCTGGTGATCGATAAAGATGATCTGACAGTTCGCAGGGGTTAACACTTCGAGCTTTGAAGAGGTCATAGCATTTTCCAGTGGTTAAGGGTGAAATCGCCGCGAGCGCCGCGACGATAAAATCACCTTCATCCTGCGGTTTTCCGTCTCTGCGCGTAATTATCTCTTCGTATAGTTAACCTTAGGTATAGTTATACTTTGGTATACCTATCCTATTGTATAACTGGATCTTTGCCGAAACCGGTTCCCATAATCCTGACCATTCCCCTCTCAGTCAGGAGCAGTTATGGTTACCCTCGGTAAAGCCGATCTCATTCTGGTTAACGGCCAGTTTCACACCGTCGATCGCGAGAACCCCGTCGCGGAAGCCGTTGCCGTGCGCGACGGAAAATTTCTGGAAGTGGGTACCGTCGCCGAGGTGATGCAACACCACTGCGACGGCACCAAAGTGGTCGATCTGAAAGGCCACACCGCCATCCCCGGCCTGAACGACTCGCACCTGCACCTGATTCGCGGCGGGCTGAACTACAACCTCGAGCTGCGCTGGGAAGGCGTGCCGTCGCTGGCCGACGCCCTGCGGATGCTGAAAGAGCAGGCCCTGCGCACGCCGTCGCCCCAGTGGGTGCGCGTGGTGGGCGGCTGGACCGAGTTCCAGTTCGCCGAGCGCCGCATGCCGACCCTCGACGAAATTAACGACGCCGCGCCGGACACCCCGGTCTTCATCCTGCACCTGTACGACCGCGCCCTGCTCAACCGCGCCGCGCTGAAGGTGGTCGGCTACACCAAAGACACGCCAAACCCGCCGGGCGGGGAGATCCAGCGCGACGCTAACGGCAACCCGACCGGGATGCTGATTGCCCGTCCGAACGCCATGATCCTCTACGCCACGCTGGCCAAAGGGCCGAAGCTGCCGCTGGAGCAGCAGGTCAACTCCACCCGCCAGTTCATGCGCGAGCTGAACCGCCTGGGGCTGACCAGCGCCATCGACGCGGGCGGCGGCTTCCAGAACTACCCGGAAGATTACGAGGTGATTGCCGAGCTGCACGAGAAAAAGCAGATGACCATCCGCATCGCCTATAACCTGTTTACCCAGCGTCCGGGCCACGAGCTGGAAGACTTTGAAAAATGGACCGACATGCTCACGCCGGGCCAGGGCAGCGACTTCTTCCGCCACAACGGCGCGGGCGAGATGCTGGTCTTCTCCGCCGCCGATTTTGAAGATTTCCTCGAACCGCGCCCGGACCTCGCGCCGGGCATGGAGGACGAGCTGGAGCGCGTGGTGCGCCATCTGGTGGAGCACCGCTGGCCGTTCCGCCTGCACGCCACCTATAACGAATCCATCAGCCGCATGCTGGACGTGTTCGAGAAGGTGAACCGCGACATTCCGTTCAACGGCCTGCACTGGTTCTTCGACCACGCGGAAACCGTTACCCAGGCCAACATCGACCGCATCAAAGAACTGGGCGGCGGCATTGCCGTCCAGCACCGCATGGCCTTCCAGGGGGAATACTTTGCCGAGCGCTACGGCATCGAAGCCACCCACCACACGCCGCCGGTGGCAAAAATGCTCGAGACCGGCGTGCCGGTGGGCTTAGGGACGGACGCCACCCGCGTGGCGAGCTACAACCCGTGGACCGCGCTCTACTGGCTGGTCTCTGGCCGTACCGTCGGCGGGATGCAGATGTACGACCACAGCGCCCGTCTGGACCGCGATACTGCCCTGATGCTCTGGACCCAGGGCAGCGCGTGGTTCTCCAGCGAGCAGAACCAGAAGGGGCAGATCAAGGTCGGCCAGCTCGCCGATCTGGCGGTACTCAGCAAAGACTTCTTCCGCGTGCCGGAAGAGGAGATCAAGGGCATCGAGTCCGTCCTGACGGTGGTGAACGGCGACATCGTTTACGCCGCAGGCAGCTTTGGCCCGCTCGCGCCGCCGGCCATTCCGGTCCTGCCCGAGTGGTCCCCGGTGGTGAAGGTGCCGGGCCACTACCGCAGCGCGCCACCGCAGGCCGCACGCGTCGGCTTGAGCGCCGTCCACCACTGCAGCGGGCCATGCGGGGTTCACAGCCACCAGCATGATTTCGCCCGCACGTCAGAGATGCCGGTGTCCGACGATAACGCTTTCTGGGGGGCGCTGGGCTGCAGCTGCTTTGCATTCTGATGAAAAACACCTTTGCTCCGCCCCGGGTCGACCTGGGGCTGTTCTTCCTGCGCCTGACCGGCAGCCTGCTGCTGCTGTACGTGCACGGTCTGCCGAAGGTGCTGCACTTCAGCGAAGAGCTGACGCGCATTGAAGATCCGTTCGGCTTCGGGCCCTGGGCGAGCCTGATCCCGGCGATTGTCGCCGAGGTGATTTGCCCGCTGTTTATCATTGCGGGGGTTTACACCCGCCTGGCGTGCCTGCCGATTATCGCCGTGCTGCTGGTGGCGATGCTGGCGGTCCACCCGAACTGGTCGATTGCCGAAGGGCAGTTTGGCTGGCTGCTGCTGATTATCTTCACCACCCTTGCCCTCACCGGGCCGGGCCAGTGGCGGCTGCAGCGTAAGGCAACGGAGAGGTTTGCATGACCCAGGTTAACGACGTTCGCGACGCACACGTCGAGACGACGCCCGCACCGACGGTTTCGCCCTGGCAGCCGCTGAGCCAGCCGGTGTTCCGCATGCTGTGGATCGCCACGGTGGTCTCTAACGTCGGCTCATGGATGAGCGACGTCGGCATCAACTGGAGCATGCTGACCCTGAGCGCCGATCCGCTGGATATCGCGCTGGTGCAGGCGGCCAGCAGCCTGCCGATGTTCCTCTTCGCCCTGCCGTCCGGGGTGATGGCGGACATCGTCGACCGACGTAAATACCTGCTCTTCTCCCAGCTGTGGGTGTTCATCGCCGCCGCCGGGCTGACGGTGCTCTCCTTCACCGGACACGTTACCCCCGCCGTTCTGCTGGTGGCGACGTTTCTGCTGAGCGTGGGCGCGGCGATGAGTTCGCCGCCGTTCCAGGCCGTGGTGCCCGATCTGGTGAGCAAGCCCGAGCTGGGCGCCGCCGTGGCGCTCAACTCGCTCGGGGTGAACATCAGCCGGGCGATTGGCCCCGCGCTGGGCGGTTTTCTGCTCTCGCTCGCCGGGCCGTGGATGGTGTTTGCCCTGAACGCGCTCTCCGTGGTCGGCGTGGCGTGGGTGCTGTGGCGCTGGCGTCCGGCTCCGTCCATACAGCGTCTGCCGCCGGAGCACTTCTTCTCGGCGGTGCGCTCCGGGATTCGCTACGTGCACGCCGCGCCGGTGCTGCGCAACGTGCTGGTGCGCACGGTAGCGTTCTTCGTTTTCGGCAGCGCGGGCTGGGCCCTGCTGCCGCTGGTGGCGCGCCGCGAGCTGGGCTTAGGCCCGGCGGGCTACGGCGTGATGCTGGCGTGCATTGGCCTGGGGGCGATTGCCGGGGCTATTTTGCTGCCGCGCCTGCGCCAGCGGCTGAACGCCGACCGCCTGATGGTGGCCGCCAGCCTGACCTTCGCTCTCACCATGCTGGCGCTGGCGTTCGTGCGCCACTTCTGGCTGCTCAACCTGTTTGAGTTCTTCACCGGCTTCGCGTGGATTGCGGTGCTGTCGACCCTCAATCTCGGCGCGCAGCGCAGCGCCGCCCGCTGGGTGAAGGCCCGCGCGCTGGCGGTGTACCTGACGGTGTTCTTCGGCTCGATGACCACGGGCAGCGCCATCTGGGGGCAGATCGCCTCGCAGTTCGGCACCCCGACCTCGCTGGTGGTCGCCACGCTGGGGATGGTGCTGGCGAGCGCGACGGTATTCCGCTGGAAGCTGGGCAAAGATCCGGACCTGAACCTCGACCTGAGCGGCCAGCCGCTGGACGGCGTGGAGATTGACCTGCCGAACGAGCGCGGTCCGGTGCTGGTGTCGCACGAGTACATCATCGACCCGCAGAACACCAAGGCCTTCCTCGAGGCGGTCCACGAGCTGCGCCGGGTGCGCCGCCGCGCCGGGGCGATGAGCTGGGCGGTATACGAAGATATCGAGCGTCCCGGCCTGTTTATCGAGACCTTCTTGATGGGCTCGTGGATTGAGCATCTGCGCCAGCAGGAGCGCCACACCATGAATGACCTCCTGCTGCAGAGCCGCGTTCTGGCTTTTCATCAGGGCACAACATCACCGGCAATTCGCTACCTGGTCGCGCCGGTATAACCATAATCATCACCTGCACAGGAACACACTATGGCAACGTTTAAGGCAAAAGACGGCACGCAGATTTACTACAAAGATTGCGGCGCGGGCAAACCGGTTCTCTTCAGCCACGGCTGGCCACTGGACGGCGACATGTGGGACAGCCAGCTGAACTATCTGGCCGAACGCGGCTTCCGCGCCATCGCCTTTGACCGTCGCGGCTTTGGCCGCTCGGATCAGCCGTGGAACGGCTACGACTACGACACCTTTGCGTCCGACATCAACAACCTGATTACCACCCTGGACCTGCAGGACGTGACGCTGGTGGGCTTCTCCATGGGCGGCGGCGACGTGACCCGCTACATCAACAACTACGGCAGCGCGCGCGTGGCCGGTCTGGCGCTGCTGGGCGCGGTGACGCCAATCTTCGGCAAATCCGACTCCTTCCCGCAGGGTGTGGATCAGAGCGTGTTCGACGGCATTCGCGACGGGCTGCGTAAAGATCGCGCCCAGTTCATCAGCGACTTCGCCACCCCGTTCTACGGTATCAACGCCGGGCAGACCGTCTCTGCCGGTGCCCTCACCCAGACGCTGAACATCGCCCTGCTGGCGTCTTTGAAGGGCACCATCGACTGCGTGACCGCGTTCGGCGAAACCGACTTCCGCCCGGATATGGCGAAAATCGACGTGCCGACGTTGGTGATCCACGGCAGCAACGACCAGATCGTGCCGTTTGAAAGCACCGGCAAGCTGGCGGCAGAGATGATCAAAAACGCCACGCTGAAGGTGTACGACAACGCGCCGCACGGCTTCGCGCTGACCCACCAGGACCAGCTCAACGAAGATCTGCTGGCGTTTGTGAAGTCGCTGTAAGTCATTACGCGAAGCCTGATGGCGCTTCGCTTATCAGGCCTACAAGGGCTGGTCCTGTAGGCCGGGTAAGGCGCAGCCGCCACCCGGCGCTTTCGCAGACGCGTTCCGCTCCGCCAGCAGCCGACAAATCTCCGCGTGCTTCTCCTCGGTGAAGGTAAAGCGCGACATAAAGCCCATGCGGATCAGCGAGCCAATCGCCGGTAACAAACAAACCCCGAAGAACAGCCCCGACAGCACGCCTTCGCTCTGAATTTGCGCCTGCGGCACGTAGCCGATCATCGTCAGGAACACGCCGATTAACCCGCCGCCCACCGCCACCGACATCTTGCCGGTAAAGGTCTGCCCGGAGAAGGTGATCGCCGCGCAGCGCTTGTTCGTGTGGTACTCCGCGTACTCGATGGTGTCGGCAATCATCGACGAGGTGAGGATGTTGGTCATCATCACGAACAGCGTGCTCAGGCCGAGCAGAATAAACAGCATCGTCACCTGCTGATACCCGACAAACCACATCACCACGCGCACCGCCACGTCCAGCCCGCAGAGGATCATAAACAGCTTCCGCTTCTGCATCCGGCGCGTCAGCATCGGCGCAACCAGGCACAGCACCGCCGCCACGATCCCCATCACGCCAATCGCCATCTGCAGGCTGCCGTCGCCCAGGTTGTTGATAAAGAAGTAGATATACAGCCCGCCCGCCACGTTATGAAACACGCAGAAAAAGAACGACAGCAGGACGATAAACAGCGGCTTGTTCTGGCGCAGGTTGTGGAAGGTGTCGCGGATGGTCACCTTCTCCGGGCTCGGCGGCACGCGCTCTTTGATCTGCATAAAGCCGTTGAGCATCAGCGGCAGGCCCACCAGCATCATCACCAGCGCCGCCATAAAGTAGCCTTTATCGTTGCTGTACTGGGCGAAGAACGCCGCCAGCTTCGGGAAGAAGATGTTGGCGCAGGCAATCCCGGCGTTCACCCCGAGCATCGCCGCCGTCACCGCGCGGGTGCGCTGGGCGGAGTCGTTGGTCATCACCGACGACATCGACCAGAACGGGATATCGGAGATGGCGTACAGCGTCCCCCACAGGATGTAGGTCACCCCGGCGTAGAGGATTTTGGTGGTCATGTCCGCTTCGATTTTATAGAACGACAGCAGCGTGACGCCGGTGATCAGCAGCGGGGCGATCAGCAAAAAGTGGCGAAACTTGCCGAACCGGCTGTTAATGGTGTCCATAATGCTGGCAAACAGCGGATCGTGAACCGCGTCCCACGCGCGGGCAATCAGGAAGATGGTGCTCGCCGCCAGCGCCGAGATCCCCAGCACGTCGGTGTAAAAATAGTTAATAAACGAACCCACTAAACCAAAGCTAAAACACTGACCTAAACCATAACCAAAATAAGACCACAGCTCGCGTGACGGTATTTTCATTGTCGTTGCCATTGTTAAATGCCTGCCTGGTTGCCCGGCGGTGGACCGCCGGGTCGATATTATTAGCCTTGTGCCTGCGGGGCGATCTTGCGCAGCTGCTGCATCAGGGCGATTTCACGGCGCGAGAACGGAATGCCGTTCTCCTCGAACACGTCGTGGAACCAGAGGCGGCAGTAGTCCGTGGACTCCTTCATCACCACCGGCCACGGCAGCCACGTCTGGGTTTTGCCGCGCACCAGCCCCCACTGGTACGGCGCGACCTTCGCCGCGTACATCAGCGGGAGCTGCTCTTCGATGGTGCTGCCCACGTGGCGTGCCAGCCATTCGGTGCAGAACAGCGGGCGACCGAGCTTTTGCAGCTGCTGGATAATCGCCGTCATGCGCCCGGTGTGGGTGTAGGCGTGGAAGCTCACTACGTCCGAGAGCGCCAGCGCGGTCTGGTCCAGCGGGTGCTGGAAGAACGTCTCGCCCTCCTCTTCCGCGGGCAGACGCCACGCGCAGACGGTGAGCGGCTGGGTAGGGTCTTCTTCACGCACCCACTGGAACGCCAGCTTCATCAATTCGTGAGCGCAGGTCTCCAGCTTCGCGTCGTACTGCACCTCCTGCGTGCCGGTCGCGAAAATGCCGCGGTTGCCCGGCTCGTTGTAGAGATCCCACAGCAGCACGCGCTTATCCTCGCGGAACTGGCGGACAACGACGCGGATATAGCACTCAATATCTGCCCAGCAGTCGGGATCGCACACTTTATCGCGCCCCGGGCTCGCCGCCGCCTGGCTGTTGTGCTTGCCCGGCACGGGCGGCTTTTGCGGGCCGAGGTACGGCTCGTCGCCGGAGAAGCCGCAGTCGTCCATCAGGGTCAGCATGGTGCTGAACCCGTGACCGTCGGCAATCGTCAGAAACCGGTCGATGCGCGCCATCAGCCCGTCGCGGTCATGCTCCCAGACGATAAACGGCAGGTTGATGCGCAGGGTGTTATAGCCCGCCTCCGCCGCCCAGCCCAGCTCGCGCTTGATGGTGGCGGCATCGAAGGTCTCTTCCTGCCAGATATCGGTCCAGTTCACCGCCGTCGACGGCAGATAGTTAAACCCGCACAGCCAGCCTTTTTGCTCATACCATGCCTGGGCCTGCTCCCTGCTCCACTGCTCTTTCATTACGCGTCCTCTTACTGATAATATTTAGCTAATAAATATTAGTTGCAGGATAAATGCGCAAATCACGGCGCTCCGAAAAGCGACGGCTCTCACAAAGTTCACGCTTCGATGAATGAGAAACGTGATCGACGGCGCTAAAGCGTGCGGTTAGGGTATGATGCGAAGTCGCGAAAGGGAGAGGACGGATGAAGCGAAAAACGAAAGTGACGATGAACGATATTGCGCGGGCGGCGGGCGTGTCGCAGGCGACGGTATCGCTGGTGCTTAACCAGTCCCGCAACATCAAGCTCAGCGACGACACCCGCCAGCGGGTGATTGGCGTTGCCACCGAGCTCGGCTACGACCGCCTCCCCGCCGTTCACGCTCCGCGCAACCAGGAGGAGATCGCCCTGCTGGTGAGCTCCCTGCAGAGCTTCGATCCGTTTATCGACGCCATCAGCCAGGCGCGGGAAGCGGCGTGGCGCAACGAGACCCTGCTCACCGTCTACGACTACGGCGACGATATCGAGCTGGCGCTGAACATCATCCGCCAGCTGGACAAGCGCAACTGCATCGGGATTATTCTCGCGTCTCCGGTCACCACGCTGGTGGACATGACGGCCTTCCAGGACTGCACCCGCATCCCGCTGGTGCTGCTCAACCAGCGCGACCCCGGCTCGCCGCTGCTGCCGTCGTTTATCCCGGACGACTACGCCAACGCCTTCCAGGTGACTAAACACCTCATCGCCTGCGGGGCCACGCGCATCGCCCACATTACCGGCGAGAGCTGGATGGAGGCCTCGCGCCAGCGCCTGGCGGGCTACCAGGCGGCATTACAGCAGGCCGGACTCGCGTGCGACGACGGCCTGGTGCGCCAGACCAACTGGCAGTTCAGCGAGTCCTTTACAGCCACCACGTCCCTGCTGGAACTGGCCGCGCGCCCGGACGCCATCTTCTGCGCCAGCGACTGGCTGGCGATTGGCTGCTATCAGGCGCTGACGGTGAACGGCGTGCGCATCCCGCAGGACATGCTGCTGGCGGGCTACGACGACCAGAAGATTTCCGAGCAGCTCACCCCGCCGCTGACCAGTATCCAGCTGCCCTACAGCGAGCTGGGACGGCTGGCGGTGGAGTACCTGTGCAATCAGGAAGATGCCGCCACGCACGTGACGCTGGCGGGCAGGCTGAAGGTGCGCGCCTCAAGCCTCGTCTGAGGTAAACACCATGCCCGCGTAGGGTTTCTCGCGACACGCCGCCAGCCGCGCGGCGAGGCTGCCCACGTGCAGCTCCAGCTTGTGCCCGTCCGGGTCGAGAAAATAGAACGACGCCCCCTCGCTTTTGTTCTGCTTCCAGACGGTGACGCCCGCCTGCTCCAGCCTGTGCGAGAACAGTTCAAAATCCTTTTCCGCGACGGTAAACGCGTAGTGGGTGTAGTCGCTCTCCTGCGGCGGCACGTACTGGCGCGCCTCGTCGTACGACAGGCAGACCCACAGATCACCGCAGGTGAGATAGACCCCGGTATTCCAGCGGGCATGCAGCGCAAGCCCCAGCAGTTCGTGCCAGAAGGTGACGCTTTTTTGCAGGTCGCTGACCGCGAGGGTCAGGTGGTTGAGAGATTGCAGCATGACGTGCCCTTTTGTTTTTCGCGCCGGACGTGGTACGGTAAAAGCATGAACATAAACCACGCCGTGCTCACCGTAAACCGCTGGTGGCTGCCTTCTTAAAGGCGGCACGGAGTTGTTTTCCCCATTTTCAGATAGCCGCCGAAAGGCGGCTTTCACATTTCTAAGACCCCTTTCGGCAACTGCACATTAAGGAGTCTTTATGAACGCACCCACCATCCTCACCGGCGATCGCCCAACCGGCCCGCTGCACCTCGGCCACTACGTCGGATCGCTGAGCCAGCGCGTGGCGCTGCAGCAGACGCACAGCCAGTTTGTGCTGATTGCCGACCTGCAGGGGCTGACCGACAACGGCAGCAACCCGCAGAAGATCCGCGATAACATCCCCGAAGTGCTGGCCGACTACCTCGCCGCGGGCATCGACCCGAACCTGACCACCGTCTGCCTGCAGTCCGCCCTGCCCGCCCTCGCCGAGCTGACGATGCTGTATATGAACATCGTCACCGTCGCCCGCGTGGAGCGTAACCCGACGGTGAAGAACGAGATTGCGCAGAAGGGCTTCGCCCGCTCGCTGCCGGTCGGGTTTATGGCCTACCCCATCAGCCAGGCGGCGGACATCACCGCGTTTAAGGCCGAGTGCGTGCCCGTCGGCGACGACCAGTTGCCGATGATTGAGCAGACCAACGAGATTGTGCACAAGATGAACAGCCTGCTGCCCACCCCGGTGCTGCGCCACTGCAAGGCGATGCTGAGCGACACCAGCCGCCTGCCCGGCATCGACGGCGGCGCCAAGATGTCAAAATCGCTGGGCAACACGCTGCACCTTTCTGCCAGCGAAGAGACGATCCACCGTGCGGTCAGCGCCATGTACACCGACCCGAATCATCTGAAGGTGAGCGACCCGGGGCAGATTGAGGGGAATGTGGTGTTTACGTATCTCGACGCGTTTCATCCGGACAAGGAGAAAGTGGCGGCGATGAAGGCGCACTATCAGGCGGGCGGGCTGGGTGACAGGGCGTGCAAGAACGAGCTGGAGGCGTGCCTGCAGGAGCTGATTGCGCCGATGCGGGAGCGGAGGGCGATGTATATGCGTGACAGGGGCGAGTTGATGGCGATGCTGAAGCGCGGAACCGAACGGGCGCAGGGGGTGACGCAGGAGACGTTGAGGGAGGTGAAGATTGGGTTGGGGGTGCCGGTGTTTTAAAAGCGGTATAAATAATAATCCCGGCGCAGGGCCGGGATATTTATCAGGCGTTGCGCTTAATGACCGGAATATCGCCCGTGTCATTTAAAGCGCCCGGAAACGTTTTTAACCACTGCGCGACTTTCTGCTTATTGATATTCACCACGCTCATACCTTCCAGGCATCCCCATAATTCTCTTGTATGCTGCGGGGTAATCACAATGCAGTCTTTCATGGCGCGGATTTTTACAGGCATGCCGTCGATAAAGCCTGCACGGGTTAACCAGTCGCCGCCAAGGAGAAGGTATTTCATGTCTATGCGTGCATACAATTCGCAGCAGGCGGCACTGTCCTGCGGCGTTTCCGCGCGTGGATGGACGGGTGCCGCATTGGTCTGGTTGCCGTGCAGGCGGCGGGCGCTGTTTTTGCGTACCAGCTCGCGGTTTTCAATCATGCCGGTGAAAGCGTCTGATTCTGTTTTGCAAACAGTAAACTCTGGCTTAAAATTCGTCGCAGCCATTTTCAACTCCTGTCTAGTTGGTTGTGGTTAGCGGTATGGGGGTGTTGCAGCACCTTCATATCGCGAATTCTTCTTTAAATTGTCTTTGATACTTCCTTTGCCGTTCGGCGTAATTTCTGGTGCTCATTATACAGGGCTGAATATAAATACAGCGGTTTGGTGTGGGGTAAATTTGGAATTTGCGAGGAGGATTCAGAAATCATCCGGTAGTTGGTTGGCGAATTTCTTTTGCATATAAAATGCAGGATTAGCAATTAACTATTAATCATCAATTCTTTTAGAAAGGCGCCTAAGGCGCCTTTCTGGCTTAATCAAAGGATATACTGTGTATCATCAACAAAGCCTATTAATTATTCATAGCAGAAATGATTTTAAGCCTATGAGGCTAATTGCTGTCATTAATAAACAAAAGGATTGACGGGATGACAGACGGGACAAACACCCCTGACGGGCTAGAGTGCACAGTACAAATGCAATGATAAGCACTCCATAAGTGGAAGGAGAGGCATTTTTTAGTTCTGTCAGGACATTTAAATCCATACCGTTAAACCTCCTTACCAAAACTAAATTCAATCCGTTGACGGGCTGGGTTGATACTCCCTCCCATTGAAAGCAATTCTTCAACTAATTTTTGAATCGGTCCGTCAGTTAATTGATTGCCATTAAGACTGTATCTTTTGTACTGGAAAGAATTATTAGTTACTCCGCTGACGGCTTTTTCAATCAAACCTTCATTATGAACTCTACCGAATGACAAACGACCTGAATAACCGGATAGCTCTAACGTTTGTAAGAGATAGCTAGCAAATCCGATAAAATAAGGTACAAACCACTCTCTACGAAATAACGCATCAATCCGATCAATAGTGGGGAAAAAGTAGCTATCCAATTCCGTACAATCATAATTTAGCTCGGACCCGTTAACCTCTAAGTAACCATACATTCGCAGGCCAAACCACGGAAAATATAGATGTGGATTAATTATTGAGGCCTTGCCTTCTTTTCCTATTGTCTTAGCCAATAAAATTAGGCAGCGGTCAGCTCTTCGTAGACCTTTAGACCAGGATACAGGTACGGCTGTTCCCCAATACTCTTCGTCATAAATATAACGGTAAAGCAGGATGAGATCATGCTGATTAAGCTGAGCTATGCGATGACTCACCACAGCTTCAGTTAATGTACCCGGCATCGCATTAAGAGCTAAAAGCTCGGCTAACTCCGCCCCAGATATGTTGTTTCTATGTGATTGCAGAGATTCTCGCACTTCTGCTAACTTAATCTCGGCAGTACTGTCTGTCGTTTGGCTATGCCGGATGGTCAGATCACTCCAACTTTTGACATGGTAAAACCAAGCGACCATTTCCTGTGCATGACCAAGAGGAACGTTACAGTGATTTCTGAGAAAACGAGCATGTCTGCGAAGCTGTTCTTTCTCTGGAGGCGGGAGATCAATGACATCATCATTGAATGCTAATTCTGAAAGCATATCATTTCCTTTATGTAATACCCTGCGGCCTGTAAACACAGAGCTGGAAAAGAATGCTCTGATAAAAATGAATATCTGATATGCGCGATGGCTAGTTTGTCTACAGGCTGACCGGTCTGCGCGAACCTTGCGAACACACTAAAAAAAATGACAATCAGTGTCAATAGAGTGCTTTCATCTTCATAAGATTTATTCGCGTCGAAAGTACTCCATTACAACATGACACTTATTGACCAAACCCCAAGAAAGGGGCTGGTAAAGAAAAATAGTGTAATTGAATTGATCGGGTTGGATTTTGCGAGCATTATCGAAAAACTACTGGCTCCTGTAACCGAACTATGACCATCGCAAAATCTCTCAGTCAAAAAATTGCCGAGATGAAAACAGCCTGGTACAACAAAGCACCAGCGTTGAATAAACCCTTACTTGTTCTGTACGTTCTTTCCCAGTACAAGAAAGGCCATGAACGACTTTTCCAGTTTCAGGATGAAATACAAGATCAACTACGAGATTTGCTAAAACGCTACGGGCCAAAACGCAGCAACTATGAAGTTCTTATGCCATTCTGGCGGTTAAAGCATGATGGCTTCTGGGCACTGGAAGGAACAGACCTAGCTTTACTCAAAAGCCCTGAGGAACCGAGGCTGCAGAAGGTCTTCAATAACAACGTGCACGGTGGCTTTGATGTTGCTTCCTTTTCCCTATTACAGGCTCAGATACGCTTAATTGACTCGTTGGCGAAACAGGTGGTTGAACAATATTTGCCCGTAGAATTTCACTCTGCGTTGTTCCAAGAGCTGGGATTTGAAAAACCTGAGCCATTTGAGGTAAATGAAAGCCCGAACGATCGTATCGCTCTCGTTCAACCAGACATTGATATTATCACTCATGACCTCTCGATAGATGAAACAACCCGAACAGCATTGATTCATGCCAGAATCGGACAGGGTATTTTTCGGGCAGAGTGCTTAAAAATTTACCCTGCCTGCCCTGTAACAGGGATTACCTTTCAGCCATTGCTGAGAGCAAGTCATATCAAACCCTGGTCCGCATGCCAAACTGCTAAAGAAAGATTAGATCCGCATAACGGTCTCATGCTGGCAGCTCATATTGATACTTTATTTGACTCTGGCTGGATTTCATTTGCTAACGAAGGTGACGTTCTGATAAGCAATCACCTTGATTTTGTAACATGCGATAAACTGAATTTACCAGAAAGGATAATTGCATTGCCGAAACCATCATACAACTATTTACAATGGCATAGGGAATATATTTTCAAGGGCTGAGACAGCCCTTTCTTACTATATCAATAAACAAAATATTTTTACCCCCCCCAAACACAAGCGGTTTTGGCATCAAATAGAGTTACTTTCGCATGAAATTTTTCTTTTATGCTTAAAATATGTTTAGCATCTGCTTCAGAATAAACACCAATGTATATACTCCACAATTTAGGTTCTCTTTTTGAAGGAGCATGAACTGCTTTATTTATCGCATCAATAATATGTTCATCATATTCACCGAAATTAAAACCAAAAGTTATCAATGAGCCGTTCAAATTTGACAACTGTTCAAAACAATGTGATAGGTATCTGTTATGTCGGATATGATTAAGTTTTTCGTCTCCATTACCAGCAGTTACGAATATTGGATAGTCACCAACCTCAAGGCGTTTCTTTACTTTTTCTATTAGAAACCCATCATTACTATACTGTTCTTTTTCAATATTAACCCCGACATCAAAAATATGTAACGCACCGTGTAAATAATGTATGTTCTGATGATCTTTATTAGGCCCCCAAATTAAATCACCATACTCAGCCTCTGCACCACGAAGCACCTCTTCAGTATTTTCAAGTTCTCGTCCAAATCCATCAGTTGCATTCTCAATATGTTGACGCATTAAGACCCAATAAAGAAGCATATCATAATTAGTTGAAAATATATGACCACCACTATTAATAAACAACTTTAAAAAAGTAGCACATGCTTCGGCCTTGTGTTCAGGTATTTTGAAAACATGCTCAGGATGCAGTTGATGTATTGAGCTAAGCAATCCTGCTTTTAGTTTATCGCTCGCATTTCTAATACTTTCTTGAAGAGCTTTACTGGAGTCAAAGGCTTCGAGCAATGCAAGCGTTGTATCTAGTTGTTGCATAACGACTTCGAAATTTTTAGTCTTTATAACATCAAATAATTTATTAATTAATGGATCATCCCTTGACGATAAAAATCTACTAAGTGCATTATAAGAAAATATTTCACTATCATATGCCATACTAAAACCATTCCCCATTAATAAAGAGAATGTTCTTTTCTTTTTAATTAAATGATTAATTACTTCATCAAACTTCATAAGTTCCATAGAATTTATTCCACTCAGAGTTAAATATCATTGTTTTCATCACCTGTTAATTTTATATAAACAACAAAAATATAAATGCAATCTATATCACAGATATAAGCAACTATTAATGTCAAAGCGAAATGATTAATTGATTCCATGAATAATCCCTCAAGAAATCATTCATGGAAAACTGTTAAAAGTGGCAATAATTATAAATCAATGGAAGATTGCCAAAACACTCAAATCACTTCACTAGCTATTAGATAATAGTGAATCATTTTGTAATAAAGAGAATATTAAATAATTTAACAGATAAACCAGAGAGACATATAACGATCTCTCTGGCTACATGGTTTATCTCTCAACCATAAAATCAGTAATGCTCTTCAATATACCCATAAGCTTTTTGAAATAACTCGCCATCTTTTCCTAAACCGAACTGTGCCAAAGTGAGCATTAACGCTTTTTGGATTTCACGCGGGCCACTGTTGGAGTTTTGCCAGCCATCAAAGCGGGTAGCTTTCACGATTTTATCAATTTGCTCTACAACATCACCGATTAACTTAGGAGTAGTTTCCGGGCGTGTTTCCAGGAAAAGCTTGGTCAAAGCCTGTTTATTATCAGCTTCAGTAACTGGGCGCTCACCCGTTTCGCGTTCGGCTTGTACGGTATCTTTCGCAGCATCCAATAGGCCTTTCAACCAGTCGATAGCCTTGATAACACCAGCTTCATAATCCTGACGAAGTTTTTCCAAGCGTTCACCCAAAGCCACAAATTTAGGATCATGACTGCCGCGCAAACGCCCCATAAGATCAATCTCCAGGCGTTTGGCGCGTTGTTCCTGTTCTTTAGCGGTCAGGGTAAAAATAGCGTGCTCGTCCATGATCAACTCGTGAATATCATCGCGAATACGATTGATATCGGTATGCTCATGGATCATCTTAATTGTTTCGGGGCCAAGAGCAGCCCAAATAAGCGCACCTGTCTGCCCCACCGGACGCACCGATTCATAAATTTGCGCCAGCCATTTATAGTCTTGACGATAAGGTGTCAAAAAAGGGTCTGGATTGATAGCTGACCATAACTTGGATAACACACCAAAGCTGGCAGCGAATTCATCACGTTTCTCGTTGGTTGGCAGGCATTCCTGCGCAGCCATAATGCCTTCAAAACCTTCTATAGAACGATCCACACCATGGAAGAAGGAAAGACATTTATTCAGTTGTAACGGCAATAACTCTTTAAATGCCTCAATTCCCTCTACAACCCCTTCAATTTCTTCAGGGTTGTAAGCGAGAGCGGTACGCAGATTCTCGAAGACTCCAAGGTAGTCGATAATCAATCCCATGTCCTTGCGCACATCATCGGTTTCGTACAACCGGTTAGTTCGGCACATGGCCTGAAGAAGAGTATGATCTCGTAGAGGCTTATCGAGGTACATGCAGTAGCAAATTGGTGCATCAAAGCCCGTAAGTAGCTTGGCGGTAACGATGACAAGTTGTAACGGATGCACTGGATCTTTAAAACATTCAATCAGATCCTTTTGCACCTGCTCTTCCGCATCGATGTGCTGCCAGCGTTCGAAATCGGCTTGTTTAATAGGTAGCTCCAATTCGTCATGCCATTTGAGCCAGTCCTTATTGAGCTTATCTTTTTTGCCACCCTCTTCAACTTTAACCGGAGCCTGGTCAACGTTCATAACCACTTCAACTGCATCAAAGCCAAGCTTTTCACCGAGCAAATAATACATCTGCACACAGGCTTCGCGATCGTATACCACAACCATGCCTTTCATCTTTTTCGGCATAACATGGCTGGTAAAATGCTCAACAATATCATTACTCACCGCAGCCATACGTCTGGGGGATTTCAGCATAATAGCCAGCTTGCCGGCGCGTCTGGACAATGCTGCTTTTTCTTCTTCATCCAGATTGTTTTCGGTAGCTAGTTGCTCGAACTCTTCGTTGATAGCATCACGATCCACTCGGAGTTCAGCCAGCCGAGGTTCGAACTTCACCGGGTTAGTCGCACCATCACGGATCGACTGCTTATAACTATAGCGGCTCATATAGCGTCCAGGATCTTCTTCGGCACCGAACAACTTGAATGTATTACGATCAATGCCGGAAATCGGTGTACCAGTCAGGCCATAGAAGTGGGCCTTGGGTAACGCCCAGCGCATTTTCTCGCCTAATCCACCTTCCTGGGTACGGTGGGCTTCGTCAACCAACACAATGATGTTGTCACGGTTGTTCAGGCCATTGGGGTTGCTATCGTCAATTTCGATATCTTTAAATTTAAAGATGGTGGTGATCAAAATGCCACGACTGTCTTGCTCAATGTATTCGCCCAACTTTTTGCAGCTTTGCACTTTAATCAGATTCTTAACGTCGGCTCCACCAAAGGTTTCGTTAATTTGGCTGTCCAGATCTCGTCGGTCCACTACGATGAGTACCGTTGGGTTTTTTAACGCATTGTCGGAACGCAGCATTTTAGCAGCGTAAAGCATCAGCAAGGATTTGCCCGATCCCTGGAAATGCCAAATCAGACCTTTCTTTGGATAGCCTCTACGAACACGCTCAACGATTTGTTTTGCTGCTTCAAATTGCGGATAACGCGGCAGGATTTTAACGCGTTTAGGTGGAGTATTTTTGCCCGTTTTGACAGTTGAAAATAATGCAAAAGATTCCAGTAATTGCAATAAGGTCTGTGGATTTAACAAACTCTCGCAGCTGTTGAGTACCGATGCCAATCCCGGCAGAATCTCATCACGAAGCTCAGTATTATGCCAGGGCCCCCAGTCTTTTACTCGGGCATTAATTGCGCCATAGGCAAAGGTTTTTCCTTCGCTGGCAAAGCACAGCAAGTTGGGGACAAAGAAAGATTCAACGTTTTTCCAGTAGTACTTTTTGCCCCCCATGAAGTCGGCGGCGCCGTCTTGCCAAGTCACGCTGGGACGCGTTGCGGTTTTAACTTCGCCCACCACCAGTGGTATACCGTTCACATACAGGACAATATCAAAATAGACTTCAGTGGCCGCGATATAGTGGACCTGCTGTGCCACCACAAAGTGGTTATTTTCTATATTGTCAAAATCAATCAGATTGATAGTGATATGATCACCATTCTCGCCAAAAGGCAAGGTTTTCTCAGCCATCAACCATTCCTGGAAGTTTTCATTGGCCTTTACCAACCCGGTATGGCGGGCTTCTAAAACCACTCCTCGCAGTTTATAAATGACCTCATCGGCATAGTCAGGCTGTCTGCCGATATCAGGGTTTAACGAACAAAGCGCGTCTTTTACCCACATATCAACGAAGATATCCTGCGCTTGTTTAGGCAGGTTTTCGCCGTGGCAGTATATCCACTTGCACCCGCTTAAACCTATTAAACGGTCGATAATTCCATTTTCTGTGACGGTTTGTTCGTTAAACATTCTTATCCAACCTTTGTTCCCAAATAGTTTTTCTTTATAGCGTTAACTTTTCCTAAGTAACACTCCAAGGATAATCCGGCATCTTTTATATTTAGAAGTATCTTAGATAAATTCAATTGTTCCTCAATAGCAGGAACAGGGATTTTCAATCGTTTTAGATTCTTTAAACTTATTCCAGCCTTAGCACCGCCATCATTTAATGATAGCAATAGTTTTTGACCATACTCAGATGCAAGCATGAATGCCAAATAATAAGGAGATATTTTTTCTCGCTTAGGCCTTAATAAGGCTATATGTTGGTTAACATATGCTATAGGAAAATCTTTTTCTATAATTGAAACTAACCCTAAATCAGCAGTAATTGAAACTAGAACGTCACCTTCCTGGACTTTTGTTCTTACTCCCTCGGTACTGCCTTCTGGTAAAAGAACGAACTTGTTATCTGAAAGATCAATATCTATCCTACCTCTTTGCATATTAGTTATTCTTAAGAACAAATTTCCTTCATCACCGCAAAATTTAGCCCATCCTCTAGAGCCACTAGTAATAAACTCCACCACATCTTCAATTACAGCAAATTCATTTATATTAGCAAATTGTTTTCCAAGCGTTTTTTTAAGCGAAATGTTGCTATCAATCGTATTAACGATTTTTTCGTTAGTTTTAGTAATTGATTGGCAAATACTAACAATACGCTTTTGCTCTTCCTTATCTGGCAACGGAAATTTCTGCTCAGCAAGAACTTTCCATTTTATCGTAGGCGAAAGGGAGCCCTCAGAGATCGCTACCGCGCGATTCATAAATACATCAGACTGCATAAATACTGGCAAAAAATCCGGTATTACAGTCTTTGAATTTGCCTCCAGAACCATGGCATGAGCCGAACAGATACAATCCCAATCCGCTACTGCAACTTTACGCTGATAAGCACGACGCTTGCCAAAAATTATCTGGCCTTTTTTCACTAAAAGTTTCTGCCCTTCAACGTCGCTGGGTGTACCATGACGTTTGATCTTCAGGCTATCAGGGTCTAAATGCTCCAAACCGACATAAATTTCAAGGTCTGTCTCGCTCGGTTCTACACGTTTGGAGATATGTTTCGCGATATCGCCAAACTTCACCATCTGCCAGCCTTCAGGTAATTGTTGTTCTGTCATTTATTGCTCCACCTTGCTTTCAACGCTATATCCAAGCGCTGCAAGGCTTTGGAATAATTTATTAGTTTGTTTTTTTAGCTGAGTGCGGCTTACTTTCCACGCCTCAATTGCATGTTCAATATTATGTGCTTCACCGTTACTTTGTGCTTGCACATATAGTGGAATTGACAGGTTATAGAGATTCTCTTTAATAACTTCGAGATCCACCAACGCGGTGATATTGCTTTGCTTTTCAGGTGTAAAGTAAGCCTCACATAACACTGTTAAATTCTCATAGGATAAACGGCTATGGGCACGTTCACGGGTGACATGCTCAACCCCGTTGATAAACAACACTTTGTTTTTGCGTTCAGCAGGCTTATTGCAATTAAGCACCACCACGCAAGATTCCATTGGCGAGTTGTAAAACAGGTTCGGCCCCAGTCCAATTACCGCTTCAATAATATCCGATTCAATTACCTGTTTACGAATGGTCTGCTCAGAATCACGGAACAGCACGCCATGTGGCCAGAGCATGGCGGCGCGACCAGTATCTGGTTTTAAGCTTTTGATTATATGAGTATAAAAAGCATAATCAGCGCAGCCCTGCGGTGGCACACCATAGAGATTACGACCGTAAGGATCGGCTGCAAACTTGTCACGATTCCATTTTTTGATGGAGTACGGCGGGTTCGCAAAAATCACATCAAACTGCTTGAGACGATCATTTTCAATAAACTTTGGCTCCGCCAAAGTATCACCACGCAGCACATCAAACTCTTCAATATCGTGCAGAAACATATTCATACGGGCGATAGCGGAAGTCAGCAGGTTCACTTCCTGGCCATAAAGGTGCACAGAGCGCCACTCTTCCCCTCTTGCACGAAGATCCATCACTGCATTTAGCAACATCCCGCCAGTGCCGCACGTCGGATCATAGGCGGTTTCACCCGGTTTTAATCCCATAATGCGCGTCATTAAATGCACGACTGTTCGGTTGGTGTAGAACTCTGCTGCCGTATGACCGGAATCATCAGCGAACTTTTTAATCAGGTATTCGTAGGCTTCACCAAGATCATCCTGGGCGACAGATTTAATACCGAGTGGTATTTTACTGAAATGTTCAATCAGATCAGCCAGCAGATGATCGGGCAACCGCTCTTTATTGGTCCACTGCGCATCACCGAAGACGCCATGTAAACGCGGGTTATTGGCTTCAATTAGTCGAAGCGCATTCTGGATCGCTTCACCAATGTTTTTACTGGTATTACGGACCTTTTCCCAGCTAGCTTCAGCAGGAATGTTGAAACGGTGAAACATCGGCATGGCGGCATATTCGGCATCGCCTTCATGGAGCTCCATCGCCTCGTTATATTCTTCCAGATAGACATCTGACAGGCGTTTGTAAAACAGCAATGGGAAGACATACTGCTTGTAGTCTGATGCGTCAATTTGGCCACGAAGAAATTCGGCGGCTCCCCAGAGCAACTCTTCCAGCTTTTTATTACTCATAGTACTCATACCTCGAACCCTTCTTTGATAAGCAGGGCTTCCAGCTCCTCTTCTGCTTTTTCCAGCTCAGCCAGCTTCCGTTGAAAATCTTTGAGCGCCGCTTCCACAGTGATGGTTTCTTCTTCGAGTGGCTTTTGCACATAACGAGCAATATTAAGATTGAAGTCATTTTCTTCAATCTCCTTCAGAGGTACCCAACGTGCAACGCCTTCGATTTCTTTTGTATCTGGCCCTTGTTCAGCCTGGTCATGGTAGATTTGGTATATGTCATCAGCCTGTTTGTTGGACAGCGTATTCTGCGCACGCCCCTTGGTATAGATTTCTTCAGCATTGATGATCAATACATGATCTTTATGTGTTGTCGGACGTGATTTACGCAGCACCAAAATACACGCCGGAATACCAGTCCCATAGAATAGATTGGAAGCGACACCAATAATCGCCACAATGCGATTTTCTTGCAGCAATTTGGTTCGAATTACTCCCTCAGCTCCGCCACGAAACAGCACACCATGAGGTAACACGACAGCCATGCGCCCATTGTCGTTAAGTGAGGCAAACATATGCTGCACCCAGGCAAAATCACCGTTTGTTTTAGGCGCCAGGCCATATTGCTTACGGCCATAGGGATCGTTCGACCACAGATCGTATCCCCATTCCTTCAAGCTAAATGGTGGGTTGGCAACAACGCAGTCGAAAGTTTCTAAACGATCGCTTTGCAAAAACTTAGGTTCACGCAGCGTATCCCCGCGAACAATATCAAAATCCTCCTGACCATGCAGGAACAGGTTCATTCGCGCAATGGCTTCGGTGGTCAGGTTTTTTTCCTGACCTTTAATTTTTAGCAAGCGCGGATCACCACCGTTTTCTTTTACATGGTGGATAGTCTCAAGCAGCATACCACCAGTACCACAGGCGGGATCGTAAACGCTCTCACCGGCTTTTGGATCAAGAATATTAACCATCAAGCGAACAATAGTCCTTGGGGTGTAGAACTCACCAGCTTTCTTGTTAGCTTTATCAGCAAAACGTTTGATCAGGTACTCGTATGCGCGCCCCATATCATCGTCACGGACACTGGCAACGCCGAGATTCACCTTGTTGAAGTGATTAAGTAACGTAGCCAGTAACTCATCAGAAAGGCGTTCTTTGTTGGTCCAGCTGGCATCGCCAAAAATACCATGCAATTTAGGGTTTGCCAGTTCTATACCACGGAAGGAGTCTTTTAAGGCCTGGCCAATGTCTTTGATCTCAGCGAAAACATCGCGCCAATGGCAATTCTCTGGTATCTGAATGCGGTGAAACATCTTCCCTTTGGCAAGCTCTGCATCCCCAACGCTCTCCATCGCATCGGCAAACTCTTCGTCATATACATCACAAATGCGCTTGAAGAACAGGATGGGGAAAATGTACGTTTTGTAATCTGATGCATCAATAGGCCCAGTGATGATATGGGCTGCATGCCAAAGATGGGCCTCGAGATCTTTTAGGTTAATCAGTGTCATTGTTTTCTCATTTCGATTCTGCGACGCCGGAACCTTGTAAAACAAAACATCTATGCTGTAGTTGAAAAGCAAACTTTTACTTCAGCCTTCGTCGTTAGACTTTTGGAAGCATAGTGTTATGGAGTTAACATCTGAGCCGGTAGGCTAGTATCGTAAGAATTATTACGCCTACAAACCAGCCTTTTTAACATCAGGCGTGATTAGTGTCGTTGTGCATGATTATAATTATAACTTCATCATGACAGCGCAAGCATTGTGAGTGGGAATAGCGTTTTTCAAGAATTTCAGAAACAAAAAAAGCCGCCCTTAAGCGACTTTGATTTGCATCTTTTGGTGCCGAAGGCCGGACTCGAACCGGCACGTATTTCTACGGTTGATTTTGAATCAACTGCGTCTACCGATTTCGCCACTTCGGCACTGAAGGGGATGCGGAAACGTTGTGAATTATACCTGTCGCGCGCCGCCATGCAAGCGACGACGCGCTAAACCCGCGCTAAGTGTCCAAAAAACCAGCGTTACCATCAGTCCAGCTCAGACACCGCCAGCCGAATCACCCTCGCCGCCTTATGCTCCGGCAGCGCCAGCACCTTCGCCCACATCTCCTGCACCATATCGCAGGAGAGCTTCTCTTTGCCCGCCGCCTTCTCTGGCATCTGCAGCAGCTGGATGTCCTCGCCGTACTTATCGGCAAGTTCCTTCATAATCGGACGCACATCCCCGACGGCCGCCTCGCGTTCGGCCGGAGTCACGGTGTGGCGGTTTTTGCCGTAGGCCGCGCGCATCATGTCGGCGTCGGCCTGCATGCGTCGCGCCATCAGGTCTTTATCCAGCATGCGCATCGGGTTTACGCCGCCCTTCACCGTCGGGTAGAGGAAGCGGAAGCAGGCGTCGTCGCTCACCTTCTGGATGGCGGCGGTCTGCTCCATATTGATGGTCATATAGTTCACCACGTTGGCGTCCGGGGCGTTTTGCAGGCGCGACATCTGCAGATGCAGGATCTGCGGCTGGATGGTGTCGATAATCTGCTGCTCCGGCTCGCCCGCTTTTTGCAGGGCGGCCATCTGGTCGAGGATGCGCTGATGCAGCGCGGGCTCCTGCTCCTTAATCACCTGCCAGGCGGGCATCGCGTTAAGGGCGGTATCCATCTGCCGTTCCGGAGCGCGCTGCCTGTCGAAGAACACCCAGAACGCCACGGCGGCGGCGACCACAACAACCATCACGGTACGGGTCCACGTTTTATTCATCTCGCATCCTTATCCTTGAGTTGTGCCGGTTTACACCGGCACGCCGCTGTGGAAGCGAAACTCGTTGTCCGGTGTCGAGATAAGTGTGGCTTCAATTTCGCCAAAAAGCTTTATGCGCTGTGAGATATCGTCGTCGCTCACCTGCTGGGCCAGCGTCAGGTAGTCCTGATAGTGGCGCGCTTCCGAGCGCAGCAGCGAGAGATAGAACTTCTGCAGGTCGTCGTCGAGGAACGGGGCCAGCGCGGCGAAGCGTTCGCAGGAGCGGGCTTCGATGTAGGCGCCGCAGATGAGCTTGTCGATCAGCGTCAGCGGTTCGTGGGTGCGCACGCCCTTCAGCATCCCTTTGGCGTAGCGGCTGGCGGTGATTTTGACGTACGGAATGTCGCGGGCCAGCATCGCCTCGCGCACCTGCCAGAAGTGGTGCAGCTCCTCTTTAATCAGCAGCACCATACTGTCGATGAGCGCCTGGCCCCACGGGTCGTCGGTTTTGGGCATCACGCTTTTGCCAATCTGCTTGTGCAGGGCGATGAAGTCCGGCTCCGGGCCGTCGCGGAAGGTGAACTGTTCGTAGGGTTTGAGCCAGTCGAGCAGCGCGTCGGCACCGCTTTCGTCGGCGACGTATTTACGCACCAGCAGCAGCGCGGTCTGGGCGGCCTTGAGCTCGCACACCATGTGGTCGGTGAGCAGCAGCGGCAGGTTCGCCGGGTCGCGGGCTTTATCAATCCATGCTTGCGGGGTCGGGCACTGGAGGAAGTTGAGTACGGGGGCGAGTATCTGCGGGTAATCCATGGTTCTGCCTTGAAAAAGCGGTGGCGCGGGCCACCGCCTGAAACGCTTAGTGACGCACGCCGTCGTCGTCTTCGTCGACGTAATCTTCGTCGTCGCCTTCTTCGCCGTCTTCACCGTTCGGATCTTCGAAGTAGGTTCCCCAGCCGTCGTATTCCACTTCAAACTTCTCGGCCAGGTTCATCAGCTGTTCGACCTGCGCGTCGATCAGCTCCGCCTTCAGCGCGCCTTCGCTAAGGATGTCGCAGCAGATGACGGTGTCGCCCTCTTCCACTTCCAGCTCTTCCGGCTCGGTTACTTCGTAACCCAGCTTGAAGGCTTCCACGGCCAGTTTTTCCAGCGCGTCGAAATCATCCGCAGAGAAATGGTGCTCGATGGTGTACAGCGCGTCCGGATCGCTACCGTCTTCCAGCAGTTCTTCAATAATCAGACGCGTCTCTTCGCGTTGCTCTTCCAGGTGTTCCGGGTTTGCCATGGCTCATTCCTCTTTAAAGTGCGGCAGATACTTCTATTTTCACACACGGACGGGTTTGCCTCCACCTTTGTTGGAAAGATTTGTGAAACGGGGTTGCAAATGAATAATTACACATATAAAGTGAATTTTAATTCAATAAGTGGCGTTCGCCATGTGAGGATAAAATGTCTGATCTGTACAAGAAACACTTTCTGAAATTGCTCGACTTTACCCCTGCACAGTTCACTTCTCTGCTGACCCTTGCCGCACAGCTCAAAGCCGATAAAAAAAATGGCAAGGAAGTACAAAAGCTTACCGGTAAAAACATCGCGCTCATCTTCGAAAAAGACTCAACCCGTACACGATGCTCTTTCGAAGTTGCCGCATTTGACCAGGGCGCGCGCGTTACCTATTTAGGGCCGAGCGGCAGCCAGATTGGGCATAAAGAGTCAATTAAGGACACCGCTCGCGTGCTCGGGCGGATGTACGACGGCATTCAGTATCGCGGCCACGGCCAGGAAGTGGTTGAAACGCTGGCGCAGTACGCGGGCGTGCCGGTGTGGAACGGGCTGACCAACGAGTTCCACCCGACCCAGCTGCTGGCGGACCTGCTGACCATGCAGGAGCAACTGCCGGGCAAGGCGTTTAACGAGATGACGCTGGTTTACGCGGGCGATGCGCGCAACAACATGGGCAACTCGATGCTGGAAGCGGCGGCGCTGACCGGGCTGGATCTGCGCCTGGTGGCTCCGAAGGCCTGCTGGCCGGAAGAGAGCCTGGTGGCGGAGTGCAGCGCGCTGGCGGAGAAGCACGGCGGGAAGATCACCCTGACGGAAGACGTGGCGGCGGGCGTGACGGGCGCGGACTTTATTTATACCGACGTGTGGGTCTCGATGGGTGAAGCCAAAGAGAAGTGGGCGGAGCGGATTGCGCTGCTGCGCGGGTATCAGGTGAACGCTCAGATGATGGCGCTGACCGGCAACCCGGACGTGAAGTTCCTGCACTGTCTGCCGGCGTTCCATGACGACCAGACCACGCTCGGCAAGCAGATGGCGAAAGAGTTCGACCTGCACGGCGGGATGGAAGTGACGGACGAGGTGTTTGAGTCGTCGGCGAGCATCGTGTTCGACCAGGCAGAAAACCGGATGCATACGATTAAAGCGGTGATGGTGGCGACGCTTGGGGAGTGATTGACTCCTCTGCGGTCTGGTGCCCTCACCCCAGCCCTCTCCCACGGGGAGAGGGAGAAAACACTAAAAACGACAACAGTATTATTGTCAGGCAGAAAAATTCATTTTACTGACGCTTTCTCAGATACGCATTAACCATAATAAGAATTTATGTTTTTATTAACCATTATTTATTGAGTAGATAATGGTTAATATCAGGTCATTATCAATTACAAAACACCGTATATTATCGGCGTAATATTTCCTTATTGCTGCATTTCGTTAATAAGGATTATTCATGTCATGGAATAAGCATGAAGCTGTGTCATACGCCCGTAGCCACGCACTAACCCATACTGGACACTATTGCGCTCGAGCAATCGCCGCCGCCATTCGAGCCGGAGGGCTTAAAATCGAAGGGGCAAACGCTAAGGATTTCTGGCGTTCTCTTGAAAAAGCAGGGTTCTCAAAAGTCTATGGCACCCCCATAGAGGGGGATATCGCGGTGATTGATGCCTTGCCCGGCCAGAATCAGTACGGGCATGTCTGTATTTACGATGGCGCTGGAACCTGGTATTCAGATTTTAAACAGAGAACACTGTACCCGGGGCCAACCTATCGCCAACTCCAGCCAGCAATAACCTTATACAGGCATTATTAATATGAATAAGCTCATCTTAATTGTGTTATTCAGCACAACCGCATTGGGGGCCGAAGATTTTCAGATACCGATGCAGCGCGCCCTTGAATTCAATCGCTGGTACGTCAAACAGGTGAAAAACGATCGTTATCCCATCCAACAGGGAAATGAAATCGATAAGTTCGTTACGGCCAGCACCATGAAAAAATTACGTCATGCAGACGATCCCCGTTATGCCGACGCTGAATTTTACGAGGCTGATTTTTTTATGAAATCGCAGTATATCGGCGAGGACTGGGCTGAGAATGTGGCTATTGATTCGTATGATTCAGACCCGGTCTGTGTAAACGTGAATATCACGTTTGGCAAAAAGACCCAGCACACAGTTATTGATTGCATGGTTAAAGAAGATGGGATCTGGAAAATTCAGTCTGTCGCCGCTCGGGATAATAATTGATGCCCCCGCTAACAATAATGTAGCCGGGTGGCGCTGCGCTTACCCGGCCTACACAACCCGTAGGCCCGTGCAAGCGAAGCGCCGCCGGGCAAACCGGCTCCATTTCATTGATTTTTCACCCCGAAAAAGGTACGTTTTCGCCTTAATTCCAGCGTGGACATACCAGCATTATGCCGATTATTCAGTCTGTTGAACGTGCGTTGCAGATCCTCGACCTGTTCAACGAGCAGGCCACCGAGCTTAAGATCACCGACATCAGCAAACTGATGGGGCTGAGCAAGAGTACCCTCCACTCGCTGCTGAAAACCCTCCAGCTTCACGGCTATATCGATCAGAACCTGGAGAACGGCAAGTATCGCCTCGGCATGAAGCTGGTCGAGCGCGGCCATTTTGTCGTGGGCTCCATCGATATTCGGCAGAAGGCGAAAGGCTGGCTGACGGAGCTGTCCCGGCGGACCGGGCAGACCACCCATCTGGGGATCCTGGACGGGCGTGAAGGGGTTTATATCGAGAAGATTGAAGGCAAGCTGGCCGCCATCGCCTATTCGCGCATCGGCCGCCGCCTGCCTGTTCACGCCACCGCCATCGGCAAGGTGTTGATTGCCTGGCTGGGCGAGGCCGAGCTGAACGCCCTGCTGGAGGGCTATCAGTACACCACCTATACCCCTTCTACCCTTGCCTCTCGCGAAGCCTTAATGAGTGCCCTGGCGCAGACCCGCGAGCAGGGTTACGCCCTGGACCGCGAAGAGAACGAGCAGGGCGTGCGCTGCGTGGCGGTGCCGGTGTGGAACCACGAGTCCCGCGTCATCGCTGCCCTGAGCCTGTCGACGCTGACCTCCCGCGTGGACGACGCAGAGCTGGCTAACTTCCGCGAGCAGCTTCAGCAGGCCGGGCTCCAGCTCTCACGCGCGCTGGGCTACCCGGCCTGAGCCGTTAAACCGGCTCGTAGGTGAAGTAGTCGAAGTCCGCGTGGCAGCCGTCGCCGCTGATGTCCTCGCAGTGCAGACCCACAAACGCGCCGGTGAAGAAGCCGCGCCCGCCGATGTAGTCGTCCGACAGCTTCCACGCCTCATACGTTACCGGCACGGCGTGCCACGTCTCGCCGTCAAACGAGTAGCTGTAGCGGTAGACCAGCGTATCCACATCCACCCGCAGCCAGACGCTCTCCGCACTCTCCGGCACCGGAATGGGCTGCTCGTGCAGCGGCCATGACGGCACGTTGTGGTCGAGCTGAATAACCTTGATGGTTCTCCCCTGCCCCTCCTCGTAGTCCACAAAGCAGTAGCTCCAGTTTTTGCTGTTGTAGTAGCAGGTCAGCCCCGCGCTCTGCTGGAAGTGGACCGGCGAGAACTGCATCCGCGTTTCTGAGCGGAAGGTGAAGTGCTGCCAGCGGCGCGCCACGGTCGACTGGGTAAAGGTCGAGTTGAGCGAGTCGTTGCCGTAGAGCCGTAAGTAGCCCGGGCGTGCGGTGAGCGAGCCGAGGGTGTCGTCGAACGGAATGCGCAGGGTCTGCAGCTCCGGGTCGAGCGTGCTGCCGTCGAAATCGTCCCGCCAGCTGTGCTGAACGGCAGCGGGCTGCTCGGCCACCTGCGGGCCTTTCACAGTCAGCTGCGCGTGCTTGCCGCCTTCCACGTACGGCCAGCCGTCGCGCCATTCAATACGGGCGATGCCGGTCTCGCGCCCCAGCGGACAGTAGCCGCGTCCGCCGGAGGCCAGCAGCGGCACGCCGGGCAGGCGCAGCGGGCGGCTAGTGAGGTAGGCCATGTACCATTCTCCCGTATGCGTCTGCAGCAGCGAGCCGTGCCCGCTCTTCTGCAGCGGGTTCTCCGGCAGGTGCCAGCTGGTCATCATCGTCACGTCCGGGTGCAGCTCGTACGGCCCGTCGATGTTTTTTGAACGCAGCACCACGACGGCATGCTCGTAGCTGGTGCCGCCCTCGGCGACCATCAGGTAGTACCATCCCGCGTGGCGATAGAGGTGCGCCCCTTCGGTGTAGCAGAGCGGCGTGCCGGTAAACAGCGTTTTACGCTCGGGCGAGAGCGTGCCGGTCTGCGGGTCAAACTCCTGCATCACAATGGTGTTGTGCGGGTTGCTGTGGTGGCGCGGCCCCCACGGGCGGTAGAGGTAGTACTTGCGGCCGTCGTCGTCGTGGAACAGGGACGGGTCAAACCCGCCGTTGCCCATCGGGATCGGCTCGCTCCACGGGCCCTCGATGGAGGGCGCGGTGACGAGAAAGTTGCGGCCGTTTTTCCACGGCGAGTCGACAATCTTCACGTCGGTGTAGAGCAGCCAGAATTTACCGTCGGCGTAGCTCAGGCACGGCGCCCAGATGCCGCCGGAGTCCGGATTGCCCTTCATATCCAGCATCGACACGCGGTCCAGCGGGGTGCTGACCAGCGACCAGTTTTTCAGGTCGCGGGAGTGGTAGATGCGCACGCCCGGGAACCACTCGAAGGTCGAAGTGGCGATGTAGTAGTCCTCGCCCTGACGGCACAGGGAAGGGTCCGGGTTGAAGCCGGTGAGTATCGGGTTAGTGATTTGCATATTGCCTCCGGTTAATGGGATGCGGCTGTCGCGGCGTCGGGAACGGCCTCGCCCTGCGCCGCGCGGTGCTTGATCAGCTGCTGGCTGATGGCCTCCACGCGGGCGTCGGTGAGCTTGTAGAACGACAGCATGATGAACATGCCCGCGTAGAGCACCACCGGCACCACGCAGAACAGAATTTTGATGGTGGTAAGCACCTCGACCGGCTGCACGCTGCTGCTGGCGGAGTAGTTCACGTACGCCAGGATCCAGCCCACCACCGCCCCGCCAATCGCCAGTCCAATCTTCAGGCTGAACAGGTAGGTGGAGAACACCAGGCCATCGAGGCGGCGCCCGCTGCGGCTCTCCTCGTAGTCCACCACGTCAGAGGCCATCAGCCACTGCAGCGGCGTGGTGGTGTTAAAGACGAACAGGAACAGAATGTTGAGGGCAAAAATCAGCGCAATATGCTCCGCCGGGGTGACGAAAATCAGCAGGCTGATCAGCGAGTAGGCGACGATGATCCACTTGAAGGCGGTAACGCGGTCGAAGCGGCCCAGCAGGCGGGAGGAGCAGAGCGAGCCGAACATGGTGGCGAGGCTGCCGTAGAGTAAGAACTGGGTCGCCATCTCCGGGTGATCCATCACGTATTTCACGAAGTAGAGCGTCGCCCCGCCGCGCACCACGTTGGAACAGGTTGCCATCATCTTGAACGCGCACATGATGCGCCACTGGGTGTTGCCCAGCAGCAGCTTAAGGTCTTTCGCCACCGACGAGCCCGGCTGCACCTCAAAGGTGTAGCGCTCTTTGGTGGTGAAGAAGCAGACGTAGAGCAGCACCACGCCGCTCAGCCCCAGCACGCACATGGCGCCGAAATAGCCCACCTGCTCGTTCCCTTTGCCGATGATGCTGACCAGCGGCAGCGCGATGCCGCTGATGGCGAGCGAGCCCGCCGCGGCCAGGAAGAAGCGCCAGGACTGCAGGGCGTGACGCTCTTTCGGGTCGGCGGTAATGACGCCCGGCATGGCGCAGTACGGCACGTTAACGAAGGTATAGACCAGGGTCAGGAGAATGTAGGTCACGCAGGCGTAGATGATCTTGCCCTGCGCGGAGAAGTCCGGCGTGTAGAAGGTCAGCACGCAGACGATGCCGAACGGGATGGCACCCCACAGCAGAAACGGGCGGAACTGGCCGTGCCGCGTGCGGGTGCGGTCTACCAGCAGCCCCATCAGCGGGTCGGTCACGGCGTCGAGCACGCGGGAGACCAAAAACAGCGTGCCCATAATCCCCGCCGACAGGCCGAAGACGTCGGTGTAGAAATAGGCCAGCAGGAACATGGTGGCCTGCCAGACGAAGCCGCAGGCGGTGTCACCCAGCCCGTAGCCAATTTTATCTTTCATGGTTAATTGCGTCATCAGAATTACACCCTTATGTAGTGTGCTGAATTACAACATCGTGTTAATGGAGTGTAATGAGCTGTTCAATTAACCAGCAATGGTCATATCTTATTTCTGAATTACGTTATTTTGCTTTTGTGACGCCAACGATATATTGCAACTTATTGTTTAAAATAGAAAATTACAGACACGCAAAAACCGCCCGCGGAATATTTCCCGCAGACGGTTTTATCTCTGAAAATAATTAAATGCCGAGCGCTTTTTTACCGGCGTTAATTACCTCGATAATTTTATCGGTGTCATAAATACAGCCTTTCCAGGTGCCGCCGCTCACCGACTGCAGCGCCGCCCACAGCCGGGTATCGTCCGGCAAAAAGTCGTGGGCGTGCAGGTCCGGATGCGTCTGCCGCCGTGCCAGCTCGCGCGCCCCCTCTTCCGGCGTCAGCGGGTTGTCCGCCGTGCCGATGAAGTTCACGCTACCCGTGAGGGTCAGGCGGTCCACGGCAATCTCGATGATGTCGTTATCGCGCAGCTTACCAATCGGCCCGCCCGCCAGCGCCTCCGGCGACACGTGGCCGAAGCAGGCGCCCGTCGACACGCCCGAAAAGCGCGCATCGGTGATTAACGATACCGTTTTGCCCCACGAGATATGTTTGAGCGCGGAGGTGAGCTGGTAGGTCTCTTCCATGCCGGTGCCGGACGGTCCACCGCCAATCACCACCATGATATCGCCCTGCTTAATCTCTTCCCGCTTGATGGCCTTAATCGCCTGCGCCTCCGAGACAAACACCCGTACCCGGCCGGTGTGGCGGTAAACGCCATCTTCACCGACGACCGACGGGTCGATCGCCGTGGCCTTGATCACCGATCCTTCCGGCGCGATGTTGCCCGTCGGGAAGCAGACCGTCGAGGTCAGCCCTTTCGCTTTTGCCTTCTCCGGCGGCAGGATCACGTCATCCGGATCCACGCCGTCCTGCTCGCGCAGGCACTGACGGAAGCGCGCCCGGCGCTCGGACGCCTGCCACCAGTCGAGGTTCTCGCCCACCGTCTGGCCAGTGACGGTCATGACATCCAGGTGCAGCAGGCCGAGATCGCGCAGGTGAAGCATCACCTCCGGCACGCCGCCCGCGAGGAACGCCCGCACGGTCGGATGATAGTCCGGGCCGTTGGGCAGCACGCTCACCAGACGCGGCACCTTACGGTTGACGCGCGTCCAGTGTTCAACGTCCGGGATCGTGCAGCCCGCCGCGTGGGCGATGGCCGGAATGTGCAGCAGGAAATTGGTGTAGCCGCCGAACGCCGCGTGGATCACCATGGCGTTTTCGATGGCGGGATCGGTGAGGATATCGCGCGTGGTGATGCCGCGGTTATCCAGCTCGCTCACCGCGCGCGCCGACTGGCGGGCGATCTCCAGCCACACCGCCTGTCCGGACGGCGCCAGCGCGGAGTGCGGCAGCGCCAGACCGAGCGCTTCGGCCACCACCTGCGAGGTGCCCGCCGTGCCGAGGAACTGGCAGCCGCCGCCCGGCGACGCGCAGGCGCGACAGCCCAGCTCGGCGGCCTCCTGCAGGGAGAGTTCGTGGTTGGCGAAGCGCGCGCCGATGGTCTGGACCTTGCCCGCATCTTCTCCCACGGTCGGTGGCAGCGTCGCCCCGCCCGGCACCAGAATGGTCGGCAGGTCGTGCATGGAAGCCAGGGCAATCATGGTGGCGGGCAGCCCTTTATCGCAGGTTGCCACGCCGATCACCGCCCGCCGCGTCGGCAGGGAGCGGATCAGGCGGCGAAAGACGATCGCCGCGTCGTTGCGGTACGGCAGGGAATCAAACATGCCGTGCGTGCCCTGAGAACGGCCGTCGCACGGATCGCTGACGAAGGCCGCGAACGGGATCCCGCCGTTGCGGGTGATCTCCTTCGCCGCCGCCTGCATCTGCATGCCGATCTCCCAGTGCCCGGTGTGGTAGCCCAGCGCGACGGGGCGTCCGTCTCCGGCGCGGATCCCGCCCTGGGTACCAATAATCAGCACCTCTTTGCCGGTGAGCTTGTTGGCGTCCCATCCCATCCCGGCGTTCTGCGTCATGCCGAACAGGTTGCCGCTGGGAGATTCCATCAGCATCTGCGGGGTCAGCGGCAGCGCGCCCTGCGGCCCCGCCGCGTGGGTGATCACCGCATAAAACGCATCGTCCTGTGGGGTGAAAATGTTCTCGATGGTCATGGTTATCGTCCGGCTCAGCAGAGCTTGAGCTGTTGCAGCAGGGTTTTCAGCTGCGCCTTGCGCGGCTCGTCCAGCGCAGAGGCGGGCGGCAGCACGTGCGTGGAAATCGGGCGGCCGCAGAGCACAATCGCCTCTTTAATGACGTTCACAAACGGCGTATCCAGCTGATACATCTGCGGTATTTGCAGTAAGGTCTGATGATACTCAGCCGCTTTCGCCACGTCTTTATCCCGCCAGGCTTTCAGAAGATTCACCGACACCTGCGGGGCAAAGTTGCCGCTCGCCGAAATCGCCCCGTCGCCGCCGAGCAGCAGGGTATTAAACAGATGATCGTCGTAGCCGCACAGCACGGTGAAGTGCGGATGGGCGGCTTTGACGGTGTGGATCATGCTGCGCAGGTGGGCGACGGAGTCGATGGTGTCTTTGATGCCGACGATGTTGCTGCGCGAGTCGGCCAGGGTTTTCACCAGCGCCGGGGTCAGATCCTGCCCGGTCAGCGCCGGGAAGTTATAGAGCATCACCGGCAGCGTGACGCTGTCCGCCACCTGCTCGAAGTAGCGGATCAGATTCGCTTCCGACACTTTCCAGTAGTAGGGGTTGATCACCACGATGCCGTCCGCGCCCGCCTGCTGCGCGTGCTGGCTCAGCTCAACGGTTTCCCGGGCGTTGGTGCCGCCGGTGCCGATCAGCACCGGCACGCGACGATCGACATGATCGATCGCAAACTGGGCAATGGTTTTACGCTCTTCGCAGCCGAGCTGGGAGAACTCGCCGCCGCTGCCCAGGAAGAACAGGCCGTCAACGCCTGCTTTGATCAGATCGTCGATCAGCGCGGCGGTGCCCGGCTTATCGAGCTGGCCGTCGGCGGTAAAAATGGTGGAGACAGGGGGAATGATTCCCGTGAACAACGCGGACTGCGGCATGAGATCTCCTTGCTGAATCATTTTGTTCTACATTATAGAACAGCGTTCATTAATTTAACGATCATACTATGACGCAGAAAAAGCGCAGGTAAATGGGAAGGGGAGAGGGAGTGTGGGAAATATAAGCTGGATCACATATTGCCCCTCACCCCGGCCCTCTCCCCATAGGGGCGAGGGGGAAAAGATGGCTCGGTGCAGTTCCCTCTCCCCTTTGGGGAGAGGGTTAGGGTGAGGGGTAAGGGTTACTCTACCAGCATCTTCACCACAACCTTACGCACCTGCGCCGGCGCTCCCACCGCGCACAGCGGCTTGTGCACCTCGCCCGGCCAGAACACCACAAAATCCCCTTCGCTCAGCACCACGGTTTTCTCCTGCTCGCCTTCCGGCAGGAACGCGATGTCTTTGTCCGCCAGCCAGTCGGTGTCCGGCGTGCCGTGCGGCAGGGTGCTGAAAGTCATCCCTTCCTGGCCTTTCATAATTATCTGGATGTCCAGATAGCGCGCGTGGAACTCGGCGCGGCGCTCGGCGAACGGTTGGGTCATGTCTTCCGAGACCAGATAAAACAGGCTGTTGCCGTTGATGTCGTGTTTCCCGAACGGCGTGGCGTCGGTGACGTGGGCTTTAACGTGCTCAATGGCCCGGCGCAGATCGTCAGGCAGCCAGGACTGCAGATGGTGGATGTTGCCAACAATCATGTTTTAACCCTCAATATAAAACAATGTTTCATTTTTATCTTTTATACGAGAATCCCGGCTGCCATACCAGCCCTTTTTGGAAGAGGTTTGCGCGAGCGCATGTTTATCGGAAATGGTGTTAAATTGCTGTTAACCCTGCCCAGGCATTTATGCAGGGGTTATGCATAACCTCGATCCGTGCTTATCGCACGGCTGTTCTAACCTCTTGATCATGCTCTCTAATTAACAAAACCCGTTGCCGCCTCACACTTTACTGTTTTGATAATTTGCTCTAAAAAACCATAATTATTTATTGATTTTTCTTAAGTCAAAAATAGTTAATTACGTTAATTGCATAGCCATTCTTGCGGATGATTTTTATCATTTAAAATCAGTCACATAACAATATATTTCAAAAGATTAAAATCTACAAAATAATAACAACCTCAAATAATGCCACCGGATCCTGCTTAGCTATTCACCCCTCAATAATATGAAATTAATCATTATCTGATGCGAATCATGCAAATGAAAACAAACCCCTTAATATCCGGTTTCACGTGAGCGATATCACAATACGGATTATTTAACCGCCTAGTATGAATCACGAAATCAATTGAGCTTAGCCGCCATGCAATTAAATACATCACATGGCGCATGCCCTTTTTATTCTGAAAAACAGTTAAAGGAATAATTATGGAAAAGCATTACGTCGGTTCTGAAATTGGTCAATTGCGTAGCGTTATGCTGCACCGCCCAAATTTAAGTCTTAAACGTTTAACGCCGTCAAACTGTCAGGAGCTGCTATTTGACGACGTGCTCTCGGTTGAACGGGCGGGTGAGGAGCATGACATTTTCGCAAACACGCTGCGCGAGCAGGGTGTGGAAGTCCTGCTGTTGACCGACCTTCTGACACAAACCCTTGATATTGCAGAGGCGAAGGCCTGGCTTCTGGATACGCAAATCTCCGACTACCGCCTCGGCCCCACCTTTGCAGGCGACGTCCGCGGCTGGCTGGCGGATATGCCGCACCGCGAACTGGCGCGCAGATTAAGCGGCGGATTAACCTACGGTGAAATTCCGGCAGCCATTAAAAATATGGTAGTCGATACCCACACGGCGAATGATTTTATTATGAAGCCGCTGCCGAACCATTTATTTACCCGCGATACCTCGTGCTGGATTTATAACGGCGTGTCCATTAACCCGATGGCAAAACCGGCCCGTCAGCGCGAAACGAATAACCTGAGGGCAATATATCGCTGGCACCCGGCGTTTGCCGACGGCGATTTTATTAAGTATTTCGGCGACGAAAATATTAATTACGACCACGCCACCTTAGAAGGCGGCGACGTATTAGTGATTGGCCGCGGCGCGGTGCTGATCGGCATGTCCGAACGCACGACGCCGCAGGGCGTGGAGTTTCTCGCCAACAGCCTGTTCAAACACCGCCAGGCAGAGCGCGTGATCGCCGTTGAATTGCCAAAACACCGCTCCTGCATGCACCTCGACACCGTTATGACCCACATCGACGTGGACACCTTCTCCGTCTACCCGGAAGTGGTGCGCAAAGACGCCCAGTGCTGGACGCTCACCCCGGACGGACGCGGCGGCCTGCTGCGCACCCAGGAAACCGACCTGCTGCACGCCATCGAGAAGGCCCTCGGCATTAGCCAGGTGCGCCTGATAACCACCGGCGGCGACGCCTTCGAAGCCGAACGCGAGCAGTGGAACGACGCCAACAACGTGCTAACCATCCGCCCCGGCGTAGTGATCGGCTACGAGCGCAACGTCTGGACCAACGAGAAGTACGACAAAGCGGGCATCACCGTGCTGCCCATCCCTGGCGACGAACTCGGACGCGGCCGCGGCGGCGCGCGCTGCATGAGCTGCCCACTGGAACGCGACGGAATTTAAAGGAGCCATCATGGAACGAAAACCCACTCTGGTTGTGGCGCTTGGCGGCAACGCGCTGCTCAAGCGCGGCGAGCCGCTGGAAGCGGAGATCCAGCGCCAGAACATCGAGCAGGCCGCCCGCACCATCGCCGGGCTGACGGAACAGTGGCGCGTGGTGCTGGTACACGGCAACGGGCCGCAGGTCGGGCTGCTGGCGCTACAGAACAGCGCCTACGACAAAGTGACGCCCTACCCGCTGGACGTTCTCGGTGCCGAAAGCCAGGGGATGATCGGCTACATGCTCCAGCAGGCGCTGAAAAACAATCTGCCCCAGCGCGAGGTGAGCGTCCTGCTCACGCAGGTGGAAGTGGACGCCGCCGACCCGGCCTTCAGCAACCCGACCAAGTACATCGGCCCGGTGTACAGCGAAGCCCAGGCAAAAGCGCTGGCGGCGGAAAAAGGCTGGGTGTTCAAGGCCGACGGCAGCTACGTCCGCCGCGTGGTGCCCTCTCCGCAGCCGAAGCGCATCGTCGAGAGCGACGCCATCACGGCGCTGATTCAGCGCGACCACCTGGTGATCTGCAACGGCGGCGGCGGCGTGCCGGTGGTGGAAAACGCCAACGGCTATCGCGGGATTGAGGCGGTGATCGACAAAGACCTCTCCGCCGCCCTGCTGGCGCGCCAGATTGAGGCGGATGCCCTGCTGATTTTGACCGATGCCGACGCGGTATACCTCGACTGGGGCAAACCGACCCAGCGCCCGCTGGCGCAGGTGACGCCGGAGCTGCTCAGAGGCATGCAGTTCGACGCCGGATCGATGGGGCCGAAAGTGGCCGCCTGCCGCGAGTTTGTTGAGGCCTGCAACGGCATTGCCGGGATCGGTGCGCTGGCCGACGGCGCGGAGATCCTGGCGGGCGAGAAAGGCACGTTGATTCGTAACTAACCCCCCTCACCCTAACCCTCTCCCGGAGGGAGAGGGAATGTAAGCCCCCCTCTCCCCGTGGGAGAGGGCCGGGGTGAGGGCATCAGACAGCACAAATTTTAAAAAGGATTTACCCATGACCATCAACCTGAAAAACCGCAACTTCCTGAAACTGCTGGACTACACCCCGGCGGAGATCCAGTACCTGATCGACCTCGCCATCGAGCTGAAGGCCGCCAAAAAAGCCGGGCGCGAGAAGCAAACCCTGGTCGGGAAAAACATCGCCCTGATTTTTGAAAAAACCTCTACCCGCACCCGCTGCGCCTTCGAAGTGGGCGCATTCGACCAGGGCGCGCAGGTCACCTATCTCGGCCCAAGTGGATCGCAGATCGGCCATAAAGAGTCGATGAAAGACACCGCCCGCGTGCTGGGCCGCATGTATGACGGCATCGAATACCGCGGCTACGGCCAGGCCATCGTCGAAGAGCTGGGCGAGTATGCGGGCGTACCGGTGTGGAACGGCCTGACCGACGAGTTCCACCCAACGCAGATCCTCGCCGACCTGATGACCATGCTGGAGCACGCGCCGGGCAAAACCCTGCCGGAGCTGAGCTTTGCCTACCTCGGCGACGCGCGTAACAACATGGGCAACTCGCTGATGGTCGGCGCGGCCAAGATGGGAATGGACATCCGCCTCGTCGCGCCGAAATCCTTCTGGCCGGAAGCGGGGCTGGTTGAGCAGTGCCGCGCCATCGCCAAAGAGACGGGCGCGCGCATCACCCTCACCGACGACGTGGAAGAAGGCGTGCAGGGCACCGATTTCCTCTACACCGACGTGTGGGTCTCTATGGGCGAGCCGAAGGAAGCCTGGGCCGAGCGCGTCAGCCTGATGAAGCCGTATCAAATCAATGCGGACGTGATGAAGGCCACCGGCAACCCGAACGTCAAGTTTATGCACTGCCTGCCCGCGTTCCACAACGAGCACACCAAAGTGGGCCGCGAGATCGAGATGGCGTACGGCCTGAAGGGGCTGGAGGTGACGGAAGAGGTCTTCGAATCACCGAACTCCATCGTCTTCGACGAAGCAGAAAACCGCATGCACACCATTAAAGCGGTCATGGTGGCGACACTCGGCGACTAATCACCGCCCGGCGCGCCGCGGGGTGCGCCGGGTTCAGGAGAACATCATGGGCAAGTTCAAGTTTCCCTCCGCTTACACCATCCTCTTTTTTCTGATTGCCGTGGTAGCCGTGCTGACGTGGGTTGTACCGGCCGGGCAGTACCATATGGCAATGAACGAGGCGCTCGGCAAAGAAGTGCCGGTTGCCGGAACCTACGCGCACGTGGCGGCGCATCCGCAGGGGCTGGTTTCCGTCCTGATGGCGCCGATTGCCGGGCTGTACGATCCGGAGTCCGGCCAGGCCGGGGCCATCGACGTGGCGCTGTTTATCCTGATCATCGGGGGTTTTCTCGGGATCGTCACCAAAACCGGGGCGATTGACGCCGGGATCGAGCGCGTCACCACCCGACTGCGCGGCCGCGAGGAGTGGATGATCCCGATCCTGATGGCGCTGTTTGCCGCAGGCGGCACGATTTACGGTATGGCCGAAGAGTCGCTGCCGTTCTACACCCTGCTGGTGCCGGTAATGCTGGCCGCCCGTTTCGATCCGGTTGTCGCCGCCTCCACCGTGCTGCTTGGCGCGGGGATCGGCACCCTCGGCTCCACCATCAACCCGTTTGCCACGGTGATCGCCGCCAACGCCGCCGGGATCCCCTTCACCAACGGTATCGCCCTGCGCGTGGCGCTGCTGGTCATCGGCTGGGTCATCTGCGTGGCGTGGGTGATGCGTTACGCCCGTAAGGTGCGTCAGGATCCGTCGCTGTCGATCGTTGCCGACAAGCAGGAAGAAAACCGCGCCCATTTCCTCGGCGACAAGGGCGAACAGTCGCTGGAATTTACCCCGGTGCGCAAAATCATTCTGGTGATTTTTGCCCTCGCCTTCGCGGTGATGATCTACGGCGTGGCGGTGCTGGGCTGGTGGATGGCGGAGATTTCGGCGGTGTTTCTCGCCAGCGCGATTATCGTCGGGCTGATCGCCCGCATGAGCGAAGAGGAGCTGACCTCAACCTTTATCAACGGCGCGCGAGATTTGCTGGGCGTCGCGCTGATTATCGGCATCGCGCGCGGTATCGTAGTGATCATGGATAAGGGCATGATTACCCACACCATTTTGCACAGCGCCGAGGGAATGGTCACCGGATTGTCGACGGTGGCGTTCATCAACGTGATGTACTGGCTGGAAGTGGTGCTGTCATTTCTTGTGCCTTCTTCGTCCGGCCTGGCCGTTCTGACGATGCCGATCATGGCGCCCCTTGCCGATTTCGCTAACGTCAACCGCGACCTGGTGGTCACGGCTTACCAGTCGGCGTCCGGCATCGTTAACCTGGTCACTCCCACCTCAGCCGTCGTGATGGGCGGTCTGGCTATCGCCCGCGTGCCTTACGTGCGTTATCTGAAATGGGTGGCGCCGCTGCTGGGGATATTAACGGTGGTGATTATGGTGGCGTTAAGCCTGGGTGCCATGTTGTGATTTGCCGGATGGCGCTGCGCTTATCCGGCCTACGGATCGGTGCGGTGCCACCGGTTATTTCGGGAACTGATATGGGAACTATGATGGATTACGAAGAGTACTCTCCCAAAGAGCAACTACAGCTAACGGTCTGCCAGCGTCTGATCGCGGAAAAGAGCTACCTCTCCCAGGAGGAGATCCGCCGGGATTTGCAGGAGCGTGGTTTTGAGACCATCAGCCAGTCCACCGTTTCACGTCTGCTCAAGTTGCTTGGTGTCATAAAAATTCGAAATGCCAAAGGTCTAAAAATTTATTCGCTGAATCCCCAGCTGCGCCCTGCCCCTGATGCCGCGCGCACCGTCTCCGAAATGGTGGTGAGCGTGGAGCACAATAGCGAATTTATCCTTATCCATACCGTTGCCGGATATGGCCGCGCGGTGGCACGTATTCTGGATTATCACCAGTTACCGGAAATTTTAGGCGTGGTGGCCGGAAGCAGTATCGTCTGGGTCGCCCCTCGCGTCGTGAAGCGCACCGCGCTGGTGCATAAGCAAATTAATTATTTACTCAGAACGCATTAATATTCATAAAGAACCGTTTGCATTGAGTAAAGCGTGCATTAAATCGCTTGATCCGCAAAACGAGCTGCGTATAATGCCCGACAATTTGCCGGGAGGAAGCATGGTCAAGCGTGTACGACATATCGTCTTACCGCGTCTGAAATCAGACGCTGGCCTGCCGTTTTTCTTCCCGTTGCTAAACCTATTCCCAGAGCCCCTCATTTGAGGGGCTTTTTTTTGCCCGGCGTCAGGAGATAAACATGAATCCGCTTTATCAAAAACACATCATTTCCATAAACGACCTCAGCCGCGAAGAGCTGGAACTGGTTCTGGAAACCGCGGCAAAACTGAAGGCCAATCCGCAACCGGAGCTGCTGAAGCATAAGGTGATTGCGAGCTGCTTCTTCGAAGCCTCGACCCGCACGCGCCTCTCCTTTGAGACCTCCATGCACCGCCTGGGCGCGAGCGTGGTGGGCTTCTCGGACAGCAGCAACACGTCGCTGGGTAAAAAAGGCGAGACCCTGGCGGATACCATTTCAGTCATCAGCACCTACGTCGACGCGATTGTGATGCGCCACCCGCAGGAGGGCGCGGCGCGTCTGGCAACCGAGTTTTCCGGCGGCATTCCGGTGCTGAACGCCGGCGACGGTGCCAACCAGCACCCGACGCAGACCCTGCTGGATCTGTTCACCATTCAGGAAACCCAGGGCACGCTCGAGAACCTGAACATTGCCATGGTCGGTGACCTGAAGTACGGCCGTACCGTCCACTCTCTGACCCAGGCGCTGGCGAAATTTAACGGCAACCGCTTCTTCTTCATCGCGCCTGACGCGCTGGCGATGCCGCAGTACATTCTCGACATGCTGGACGAGAAAGGCATTCAGTGGAGCCTGCACGCCAGCATAGAAGAAGTGATGGGCAACGTGGATATTCTCTACATGACCCGCGTGCAGAAAGAGCGTCTGGATCCGTCCGAATACGCCAACGTGAAGGCGCAGTTCGTTCTGCGCGCCAGCGACCTCGAGGGCGCACGCGACAATATGAAGGTGCTGCACCCGCTGCCGCGCATCGATGAGATCACAACAGACGTGGACAAAACGCCGCACGCCTGGTACTTCCAGCAGGCCGGAAACGGCATCTTCGCCCGCCAGGCGTTACTGGCACTGGTTCTGAATCGCGAATTGGCACTGTAAGGGGAAACGACAATGACACACGATAACAAACTCCAGGTTGAAGCCATCAAGCGTGGCACCGTGATTGACCACATCCCTGCGCAGGTGGGCTTTAAGCTGCTGACACTGTTCAAACTGACCGAAACCGACCAGCGCATCACCATCGGCCTGAACCTGCCGTCAGGCGAGATGGGCCGCAAGGACCTGATCAAAATCGAGAACACCTTCCTGACCGACGAGCAGGTCAACCAGCTGTCGCTGTACGCGCCGGACGCCACCGTTAACCGCATCGACGATTACGACGTGGTGGGCAAATCCCGCCCGAGCCTGCCGGATCGTATTGAGAGCGTGCTGGTCTGCCCGAACAGCAACTGCATCAGCCACGCTGAGCCGGTTTCCTCCAGTTTTGCAGTGAAAAAGCGCGCCAATGACATCGCGCTCAAATGCAAATACTGCGAAAAAGAGTTTTCTCATTATGTGGTGCTGGCCAACTAATTGAGGTTGGTAAAGGATCCCGGCCTCCCTATAATGGCCGGGACTCTTAAATCAGCTGTTATTCTGGAGAAATCATGACCAAAGTACTCGCGACGGAAAATGCACCAGCGGCTATCGGCCCATACGTTCAGGGCGTTGATCTGGGCAGCATGATCATCACTTCGGGCCAGATCCCGGTGAACCCAAAAACCGGTGAAGTGCCGGCCGACGTCGCGGCTCAGGCGCGTCAGTCGCTGGAAAACGTGCAGGCGATCGTGGAATCCGCGGGCCTGAAAGTGGGCGATATCGTGAAAACCACCGTTTTCGTGAAAGATCTGAACGACTTCGCCACCGTTAACGCCACGTATGAAGCTTTCTTCACTGAGCACAACGCCACCTTCCCGGCGCGCTCCTGTGTGGAAGTGGCCCGTCTGCCAAAAGACGTGAAAATTGAAATCGAAGCGATTGCCGTTCGTCGCTAATTGATCTCAATAATCATGGGCGGCTTCGGCCGTCCTTTTTTTTGGCTATTTTTCCTCTCACCGCAGCATGACGTCCCCCGCCCGCCATTAATAACATTGCGCTGCATATTTATTATTAATGGACTAACAATGAAACTTTCGAAAATAGCGCTGGCGGTGGCGACGATGGCCGTTGCGTCCTCCGCTTTGGCGCACGGTTATATTGAATCACCTGCCAGCCGCGCTTATATGTGTAAGCTCGGTCAAAATATTGATTGCGGTTCCGTACAGTATGAACCGCAGAGCGTGGAGAAAACCTCCGGCTTCCCGACGGGGGCGCTACCGCCGGACGGCCAGCTCGCCAGCGCGGGGATCGCTAACTACTCCCAGCTGGATAAACAGAGTATGAATGCCTGGACGAAAACGCCGATGACCGCAGGCGCGCATGAATTCGTCTGGTATCACACCGCGCCGCACAAAACCACTAACTGGCGTTACTACATCACCAGGCAAAACTGGGATCCGAATAAGCCCCTGACCCGCGACCAGTTTGAATTAACCCCGTTCTGTACCGTGAATGGAAATGGCCAGGCGCCTGAGATGCGTAAAGCCATGACCTGTAATGTACCTGCACGTACGGGTTACCAGGTGATTTATGGCGTCTGGGAAATTGCGGATACCTCAAACAGTTTCTACCAGGCCATTGACGTCGATTTTGGGAACGGCGGCAACGTTACGCCGGATGAAACCCCGGGCGTGGTTTCCGAATGGAGCAAAATTCTGAGCGGGCAGATTGCCGGTAATAACCTGAACGCGGGCGATAAGGTCATTGCCCGCTTCTTCGACGCTCACGGTGAAGTCACGGCCATGCGCACCGACATGACGATCGCCACCGCTGCCCAGGGTGATGCCAACCAGTGGTCTTACGATCTGGCGCAGAAAATTAACGCCGCGCACCAGGACATCCGCGTTGGCGTGAAGGATGAAGGCGGTGAGATTAGCCCGGTTCACGGCGCGAACAGCGTCTACGTGAAAGACGGCAGCACGCTGAAATCCGTTGCGATCTCCTATGAGGAGCAGAAAGCGGAGGTTAACGAGACGATTACCGTCTCTGGCCTGCAGTACAGCAAAATCGAACAGGGCAACGCCACCGTGACCTTCCACGTGAATACCCACGGTAACGTCGATTTCGAAGCCCACGTCATGAACCATCACGGCGCGGAAAAAGGGTATCTCAAGCAGGAGATGAATAATGCGAATCAGGACGTCACCATGACGCTGACCGGCGTTGAAGCGGGTCATCATATGCTCAAGTACTACGCCACCAACAAAGACGGCACGCTGTTTGCGCAGGATGTCCTGAACCTGATGCTGGAAGGCGACGCGGCGGCGGACAACTCGGGTCCGCATGACTATATCTTCCCGGACAATATCGCATCGTACAAAGCCGGCACCGTGGTGCTGCAGCCGAAAGACGGTAAGACCTACGAATGTAAGCCTTTCCCGTACAGCGGCTACTGCGTGCAGTGGAGCAAATACGCGACCCAGTTTGAGCCGGGCGTGGGTTCAGCCTGGAAAGAGGCGTGGGTTCTGAAGAACTGAGTTGCCTTCATGCCCGGCGGCACTGCGTTTGCCGGGCCTACACGTCACGTAGGCCCGGTACGCGTAGCGCCACCGGGCGTTTTTACTACTGATTCCGCGTCGCTCTGAGCAGCGTCTCCAGCGGATACACCGCCGCAATGACCACTTCGTCCTGTACCTTCGCCGCGTTATCCAGCTCGCTCTGAATCGACGCGATCTCTTTATCATCCAGCGTGCCCTGGCGCGCCACAAGATCCGTCAGCCTCAGACCAATCGAGGCCAGCTTATCCACTTCCTGGATCACCGGCTTCATCGCCTTCAGCTGATAGCTGTTTTCGCTTAGCGCCAGCGCGTCGCTGGTGTTGCTCTGCCAGCGGTTAAAGACGTGGCGCAGCGCGTCGGCGCTTTCCGTGTCTTCCGCATCGCTCACCAGACGCTCGGCCCATTTGTTCATCTGCCGCACTGTGGCGCTTTCGGCGTTCAGCGCATCCGCGAAGCGGTTGAGCGGCTCGAACTGATGGTAGTTTCCGGCCTGGAACTTCAGGTGCTGACGGGTGTAATACTGCGCGGGTTCTACCGCCTGCGCGAGGATCTGCAGCGGCAGGGTATCGGCATTGTTTGCCAACCGCGTGAACTGCACCTGCTGCTGGGTATGCTGCTGCAGACCGACCGACACCGTCGACCAGCTGTCCATCGCCTGCAGGCGGGTGTACATGTTGTCGACGTCGTTGACGTCCTTCGCTGACCACAGCCGCTCTGCCACCGCAAAGGCGCGCGGCCACAGGCGGATATCCAGCACCGGTGCCACCACGTTTTCCGCCCACAGCGCCGCTTCGCCGCCAAGCAGGTTGGCCTGATTCGCCACGTCCGGCACGACCGGCGGAATGCCTTTCGGCACCTCGTCCAGACGCTTGCCGCTAATCGGGTAGCGGGTGTTCCCCACCAGGAAATAGCCGCTCAGCTTATCGTTATCGACGGAGACCACCGGGCGCGTTTCGCCCATCCAGGTGTCGACGGTAAACGTGACCTGATTGTCGTCACGCCATTCAATATCCTGCACCGCGCGGCGAGATTTCCCGGCAAAATCAATAAATCCACGCCAGCCGGCATCCCCTTTCACCAGCGTGAAGCTCCCCTCAACCGGCTTGCCCTTCAGGCGCGGCATGGTGAAGGCCCAGCTCTGGACGCTGTCGGTGTCTGCAATCACATCCACGCCGTTTAAGCCCTGCGGCACAATTTCATTCCGGTAGTGGTAAGCGGTAGATTGCGGTTGGTCGAGATAGAAGCCCGTCGACAGAATGCCCTTGTAGCCATTCTGCGCCACCTGCCCCAGCGCATCCTGCCCCTGCCAGGACTGGATCAGAATGCTTTTCGGCAGGTCGGGATGGTAGATCTCGTCCCAGCCGACCATCTGGCGGTGATGCTTCTCGAGGATCGTCTCCAGCTTGCGGTTGAAATACGCCTGCAGCGCGTGGCTGTCCGCCAGCCTGTTGTCGCGCATGAAATTCTGGATCGCGGCGTTCGCTTTCCACTGGCTGTCGTCCACCTCATCGCCGCCGATGTGCAGATACGGATCGGGGAAGATCGCCGCCAGTTCGCTGACCATCGCGTCGGCGAAGGTGTAGGTTGCGTCTTTTGTCGGATCCAGCACCGGCTTCAGGACGCCCCAGTGGCGCTCCATTTCATAAGGCCCGGGGGCGCTCATCAGCTCCGGATAGGCCACGGCAATCGCCGAGGCGTGGCCCGGCATGTCAATTTCCGGCACTACGCGAATGCCGCGATCGGTGGCGTATCGCACGACCTCGCGCATCTGCTCTGGCGTGTAGAACAGCCCGTCGCTGGCAAGCTGCGTCAGTTTAGGGTAACGCTTCGAGCTGAAGCGCCAGCCCTGATCGTCGGTTAAGTGCCAGTGCAGCACGTTAAGCTTGGCGGCGGCCATGCCGTCAATCTGGCGTTTGATATCCGGCAGCGGAATAAAGTGACGCGCCGAGTCCAGCAGCAGCCCGCGCCACGGGAAGCGCGGTGAATCTTCAATGGTGACCCACGGCAGCGAGGTGTTTTCCGCTCCGTTCTGCATCAGCTGGAGCAACGTTTCCATGGCGCGCAGCGCGCCGAAGCGGGTGTTGGCGGAGATATCGACGCCGTTGGCGTCCACCGTGAGCTTATAGGTTTCATCGCTGTCCGGCAGCGGCTGCGGCTTGACCTTTTTGGCAATGGTAATGCGGATGATCGGCTTATCAGGTTTGTCGGACTGCGGCTGGAGCGTCCAGCCGGTTTGCAGGGCAATGCGCTGGCGCAGGCGGTTGACCGCGTCGCCCAGATCGTCGCCGCTGACGCTAACGGAAATTTTATCGTTAAGCACCAGCGCGCCCTGGGTTGTCGGGCGTTCGACCTTCGCAGGCCAGGGCATTAAAGGGAGATCGCCTGCCGGAGCGGCAAAGGCTGAGGCGCCGAGCATCAGCCCGGCGGTTAAGAGACTGTACCGTAACATGAATGTTCCTTATCTGACGGGCCAAATATACCCGTCATACTTCAAGTTGCCTGTGCGTTGGCTGCACTCGTTCACCCCGGTCACTTACTTATGTAAGCTCCCGGGGATTCACTCCTTTGCCGCCTTCATGCAACTCGAATTATTTAGGGTAGAAAGGCAAAACATTCTGTTAACATGCGCTCAATTAGTCGTCAAGCGAATGCGCCGACGGAGATCACAGGTTGTTGAATTTGAGAGAAAAGCCAGTTGCCGGGTGGCGGCTTCGCCTTACCCGGCCTACGTTCGGATCGTAGGCCCGGTAAGCGCAGCGCCACCGGGCTTGCCGTTACTGCCACCCATACCGACGCGCATAGAACCCTTTCACCATCTGCGTCAGCACCATATAACCGGCGAGGATCGCTACCAGCCACGGGAAGTAGCTCAGCGGCAGCGCCTGCAGCTGCAGGTAGCTCGCAAGCGGTGAGAACGGCAGCGCGATGCCGAGCGCCATCACAATGCCCGTCATCACAATCAGCGGCCACGCCGCGCGGCTCTGGATGAACGGGATACGACGCGTGCGGATCATGTGCACAATCAGCGTCTGCGACAGCAGACCTACCACGAACCAGCCGGACTGGAACAGGGTCTGGTGTTCCGGGGTGTTGGCGTGGAACACGAACCACATCAGGCAGAAGGTCAGAATGTCGAAGATGGAGCTGATCGGGCCAAAGAACAGCATAAAGCGGCCCAGATCGGCGGGGTTCCAGCGCTGCGGCTTTTGGATCTGCTCGTCGTCCACGTTATCAAACGGGATCGCCACCTGAGAGACATCGTACATCAGGTTCTGGATCAGCAGGTGCAGCGGCAGCATCGGCAGGAACGGCAGAAACGCGCTCGCCACCAGCACGCTGAAGACGTTACCGAAGTTGGAGCTGGCGGTCATTTTGATGTACTTGAGCATGTTGGCGAAGGTGCGGCGGCCTTCGATTACGCCCTCCTCCAGCACCATCAGGCTCTTTTCCAGCAGGATGATATCCGCCGCCTCGCGGGCGATGTCCACCGCGCCGTCGACGGAGATACCAATATCCGCCGCACGCAGCGCGGGCGCGTCGTTGATGCCGTCGCCCATAAAGCCTACCACGTGCCCTTCGCGACGCAGCAGCGTGACGATGCGCTCTTTGTGCATCGGCGTCAGGCGGGCAAACAGCGTGGTGCGCTGGGCAAGCTTTGCCAGCTCGTCATCGGAGAGATGTTCAATATCGCTCCCCACCACCACCTCACCCGCATCCAGCCCCACCTCATGGCACACTTTGGCCGCCACCAGCTCGCTGTCTCCGGTGAGAATTTTGACGGTAATACCGCTCGCCTTCAGCGCCTTCAGCGCCGGTGCGGTGGTCTCTTTCGGCGGATCGAGGAAGGCGATGTAACCTTCGAGGATCAGATCGGATTCGTCGATACGCTGATAGTCCCCTTCACGCGCGGGCAGGAACTTGCTGGCGACGGCTACCACGCGCAGCCCCTGACGGTTCAGGTTATCGGTGACGCGTTTGATGCGGCGCAGCATGGTGTCGTCCAGCGGCACGATGTCGCCGTTATGGCGAACCTGCGTCGACACGTTGAGGATCTCCTGCAGCGCGCCTTTACAGATCAGCTGGTGGACGTCCTGCTGCTCGCTCACCACCACCGACATGCGACGGCGCTCGAAGTCGAACGGGATCTCATCCACCTTCTGCCAGCGGCCGGAGAGCGTGCGGGCGGACTCTTCACCCACCCCTTCCAGCACCGCGACGTCGAGCAGGTTTTTCAGCCCGGTCTGGTAGTGGCTGTTGAGCCACGCGCTGTGCAGCACGCGCTCGCTGGTTTTACCGGCGATATCCGTGTGGTTCTCCAGCACGATTTTGTCCTGCGTCAGGGTGCCGGTTTTATCGGTACAGAGGATGTCCATCGCGCCAAAGTTCTGGATGGCGTCGAGGTGTTTGACGATCACCTTCTGTTTAGAGAGCTTCACCGCCCCGCGCGCCAGCGTGGAGGTGACGATCATCGGCAGCATTTCCGGCGTCAGGCCGACGGCCACGGAGAGCGCAAACAGGGCCGCTTCCCACCAGTCGCCTTTGGTGTAGCCGTTGATCAGCAGGACGATCGGCGTCATCACCATCATAAAGCGGATCAGCAACATGCTGACGCGGCCAATGCCTTTCTGGAAGGCGTTCGGCTCGCTCTCCTGCTCGCTGACGCGCCCGGCAAGCTGTCCAAACCAGGTGTTGCCCCCGGTGGCGGTGACAATCGCCTGCGCGGTGCCGCTGACGACCGTGGTGCCCATAAAGCACAGGGTGTCGCACTCGAGCGGGTTCATCTGCTGCGGGTCGCGGCTGCGCGCCACCTTTTCAACGGGCAGGGATTCCCCGGTCAGCGAGGCCTGCGCCACGAACAGATCGCGCGCCTGGATGATGCGTAAATCCGCCGGGATCATGTCCCCCGCCGCCAGCTTCACCAGATCGCCCGGCACCAGCTGATCAATCGGCAGTTCGACCCACGCGTTTTCACCGAGATCGTTAATCACGCGCGAGACGGTCGCGGTGTTGCTGACCATCGCCTTCAGGGCGTCCGCCGCTTTGGTGGAGCGGGCTTCCTGGATAAAGTTCAGCAGCGTAGAGATGCCCACCATCAGGGCAATAACGCCTGCGGCAAACAGATCTTCCGTCGCGTAAGAGATAATGCCCAGCACGGTCAGCAGCAGGTTGAACGGGTTGCGGTAGCAGAGCCACAGGTGTACCCACCACGGGGAGGGCTTTTGCGCCGGGATCTGGTTATCGCCGTGCACGGCGCGGATTTTTTCCACTTCTGCGGCATTCAGCCCTTCCGGATGACCGCCAAAGGCGCGCCAGACTTCGTTTTCATCCATTGCCGCCGCGTTCAGGCAGCGTTCGGTCAGGGACGCGGGGATCGCCGCCCCCGCCATATTTTTGGCGTCTGGCAGCGGGTCGCGCTGAACAAGACGGTGTGGCAGGTGGCGGCTCAGCAGGGCCTGCAGCTGCCGGGTGATATTTTTAAACATAGGCATTCCTCCGCATCCGCAAGCGCGGACGCAGCATTTCCTTCAGGCGTGGCAAAGCCGTACCTGAGAGGCACTTAATTTTTCAAGCAGGAACGTTTAAGACGCTACTGCCTCACGCCGGTGAGACAGCAACAAGGCTGGCTTACCGGAAAGAACGTTTTCTCCCGTTCAGGAGAGGTGTGGGATCGGGATCCATGTGGCCTCCGGTAAGTAAAAATCAGGGTGTCGCCGCGCAGTATAAGGATTTAACCATACCGTTTGTGGCTAATCGGGCGGTATTATAACCCCACGCAAATAAACCGAACGTAAACCAGACTTTGCCCATAGCGAAATCGCGCTATAGCATTAGGCTCAATTGACCATTTTGTCGTTGTTACAGGGAATACAGCATGCAGAACCGCCTTACGATTAAAGACATCGCGCGTTTAAGCGGCGTGGGGAAATCAACCGTCTCACGCGTGCTGAACAACGAAAGCGGCGTCAGCGAACGCACGCGCGAGCGCGTTGAGGCGGTCATGAATCAGCACGGATTTTCCCCTTCCCGCTCCGCGCGCGCCATGCGCGGGCAGAGTGACAAGGTGGTCGCCATTATTGTTTCGCGTCTGGATTCCCTGTCAGAAAACCTCGCCGTGCAGACCATGCTGCCCGCCTTCTACGAGCAGGGCTATGACCCGATCATGATGGAGAGCCAGTTCTCTGTGCAACTGGTTGAAGAGCATTTGGGTATGCTTCAGCGGCGCAATATTGATGGCGTGGTGCTGTTTGGCTTTACCGGCATCAAAGAAGAGATGCTCAAACCCTGGCAGCCCTCGCTGGTGCTGCTGGCGCGCGATGCCCACGGTTTCGCGTCCGTCTGCTATGACGATGAAGGCGCCATTATTACCCTGATGCAGCGCCTGTACGAGCAAGGCCATCGCCACATCAGCTACCTGGGCGTGCCGCACGCGGACGTCACCACCGGCAAGCGCCGCCACGAAGCGTATCTGGCCTTTTGCAAAAAGCACAACCTCTCCGCCGTGGCCTCCCTGCCAGGGCTGGGCATGAAGCAGGGCTACGAGCAGGTCGCCAGCGTCCTGACGCCGCAGACCTCCGCGCTGGTGTGCGCCACGGATACCCTGGCGCTGGGTGCCAGCAAATATCTGCAGGAGCAGCGCATCGATAACCTGCAGGTGGCGAGCGTCGGCAGCACGCCGCTGATGAAGTTCCTGCACCCGGAGATCATCACCGTCGATCCGGGCTACGCCGAGTCCGGCAGACAGGCCGCCGCGCAGCTGATCGAGCAGATCAACGGGCGCGCTGAGCCTCGTCAGATCGTTATTCCCGCTCACCTTTCGTAACCCCCCTAAAACAGATTATTGTGATCTTCGCCTGATTTCGGGAACGTTCCCATTTTCGCCGTCACGCTGAAGGAGTAGGCTTGCGCTCAGGTCATTACACCCCCCTCACCATCTGTCATGAGGTTTCATGATGAGTAAAGTCAAACAAGCAGATATCGATCGGCTGATCGTCCTGGTCGGCGGACGCGAAAACATCGCAACCGTCAGTCATTGCATTACCCGCCTGCGCTTCGTGCTGAACGACCCGGCCAAAGCCAACCCGAAGGCCATTGAAGAACTTTCCATGGTCAAAGGCTGCTTCACCAACGCCGGTCAGTTCCAGGTCGTTATTGGTACCGAAGTGGGCGATTACTATCAGGCTCTGCTGGCGACAACCGGGCATTCTTCTGCTGATAAAGAGCAGGCGAAGAAGGCCGCGCGCCAGAATATGAAGTGGCACGAGCAGCTGATTTCCCACTTCGCGGAGATCTTCTTCCCGCTGCTGCCGGCGCTGATCAGCGGGGGCTTAATCTTAGGCTTCCGTAACGTCATCGGCGATGTGCCGATGAGCGACGGCAAAACCCTGGCGCAGATGTACCCGGCGCTACAAAGCATCTATGACTTCCTGTGGCTGATTGGCGAGGCAATTTTCTTCTATCTGCCGGTCGGGATTTGCTGGTCCGCGGTGCGCAAAATGGGCGGTACGCCGATTCTCGGTATCGTGCTGGGCGTCACGCTGGTCTCTCCGCAGTTAATGAACGCTTACTTACTTGGTCAGCAGGTGCCTGAGGTGTGGAACTTCGGCCTGTTTACCATCGCCAAAGTGGGCTATCAGGCGCAGGTCATTCCGGCACTGCTGGCCGGTCTGACGCTGGGCTTTATTGAAACGCGCCTAAAACGCATCGTGCCGGATTACCTCTATCTGGTGGTGGTGCCGGTTTGCTCGCTGATTCTGGCGGTGTTCCTGGCGCACGCCTTTATCGGTCCGTTTGGCCGCATGATCGGCGACGGCGTGGCCTTCGCGGTGCGTCACCTGATGACCGGCAGCTTCGCGCCGATTGGTGCCGCGCTGTTCGGCTTCCTGTACGCCCCGCTGGTGATCACCGGCGTGCACCAGACCACGCTGGCGATTGATATGCAGATGATTCAGAGCCTTGGCGGCACGCCGGTCTGGCCTATCATCGCGCTGTCTAACATTGCGCAGGCGTCTGCGGTGACCGGCATCATCATCGTCAGCCGCAAGCATAACGAACGTGAAATCTCCGTTCCGGCAGCTATCTCCGCCTACCTCGGCGTCACCGAACCGGCGATGTACGGCATCAACCTGAAATACCGCTTCCCGATGCTCTGCGCGATGATCGGTTCCGGTCTGGCAGGCTTGCTGTGCGGCCTGAATGGGGTGATGGCAAACGGGATTGGCGTCGGCGGCCTGCCGGGCATCCTTTCCATCCAGCCCGCGTTCTGGCAGGTATTTGCGCTGGCGATGGCAGTTGCAATTATCGTCCCAATGGCGCTCACCACCGTGGTTTACCAGCGTAAGTTCCGTCAGGGCACGCTGCAGATTGTTTAACGTCTTCTTTCGGGGCGCAGTTGCGCCCCTTCGCATTTGCAGGAACGCACTATGAATACTCTTCCTCACTGGTGGCAGAACGGCGTCATCTATCAGATTTACCCAAAAAGTTTCCAGGACACCACCGGCAGCGGCACCGGCGATCTGCGCGGCGTGACGCAGCGTCTGGACTACCTGAAAACCCTCGGCATCGACGCCATCTGGCTGACGCCGTTTTATATCTCCCCGCAGGTGGATAACGGCTACGACGTGGCGAATTACATCGCCATTGACCCGGCCTACGGCACCCTGGATGACTTCGACGAGCTGGTTGCCGAGGCGCACGCGCGCGGCATTCGCATCGTGCTGGATATGGTGTTTAACCACACCTCCACGCAGCACGCCTGGTTCCGCGAGTCGCTGAACAAAGCGAGCCCGTACCGCCAGTTCTACATCTGGCGCGACGGCACGCCGGAGCAGCTTCCCAACAACTGGCGCTCCAAGTTTGGCGGCAACGCCTGGCGCTGGCACGCCGAGAGCGAGCAGTACTATCTGCATCTCTTCGCGCCGGAGCAGGCGGACCTCAACTGGGAGAACCCGGAGGTGCGCGCCGAGCTGAAAAAAGTGTGCGAGTTCTGGGCCGATCGCGGCGTGGACGGCTTGCGTCTGGACGTGATTAACCTGATTTCAAAAGATCAGGATTTCCCGGACGACAACATCGGAGACGGCCGCCGCTTCTATACCGACGGGCCGCGCATCCACGAATATCTGCAGGAGATGAGCCGCGACGTCTTCACCCCGCGCAACCTGATGACGGTGGGCGAGATGTCCTCGACCTCGCTGGAGAACTGCCAGCAGTACGCGTCGCTCGACGGTAGCGAGCTGTCGATGACCTTTAACTTCCACCACCTGAAGGTGGACTATCCCGGCGGCGAAAAGTGGACGAAGGCGAAGCCGGACTTCGTGGCGCTGAAAACCCTGTTTACCCACTGGCAGCAGGGGATGCACAACAAAGCGTGGAACGCGCTGTTCTGGTGTAACCACGACCAGCCGCGCATCGTGTCGCGCTTTGGTGACGAAGGGGAACACCGCGTGGCTGCCGCGAAGATGCTCGGCATGGTGCTGCACGGCATGCAGGGTACGCCGTATATCTATCAGGGCGAAGAGCTGGGGATGACCAACCCGCACTTGAGCCGCATCACCGATTACCGCGACGTGGAAAGCCTGAACATGTTCGCGGAACTGCGGGCCAACGGCCGCGAACCGGACGAGCTCCTGGCGATTCTGGCGAGTAAGTCCCGCGATAACGGACGCACGCCGATGCAGTGGGACGCGTCGCACAATGCGGGTTTTAGCGAGGGCGAGCCGTGGATTGGCGTCTGCGACAACTACGAAACCGTGAACGCCCGCGCGGCGCTCGATGACCCGGATTCGGTGTTTTACACCTACCAGTCGCTGATTAGCCTGCGTAAAACTCTGCCGGTGCTGACGTGGGGGGATTATGAGGATCTCCTGCCGGAACATCCTTCCCTGTGGTGTTACCGCCGTCAGTGGCAGGGACAGACGCTGGTGGTGGTGGCAAACCTGAGTCATACGCCTCAGGAATGGGAAACGGGCGTTCTCAGCGGTCAGCCGCAGGTGCTGATGAGTAACTACCCTACACCGCAAACGACTTCGCTCCGTCCGTTTGAAGCGGTCTGGTGGCTGCAGCAGTAACGTTCCTTGTCGGGTGCCGCCCAGCACCCGGCTTATTTTACTGTTTTTGTTGAATAATTAATCAGATTTTTCTCGCACGCCTTTACAATCGCTGAAGCGCCCGCCGTTTGTACTCTCGTCTTTTTACTTTGTTCTGCATCAAATAAAACGCAAACATGTTTGATGCAAATCACTATATGTAGCACTTAAAATGCACGCCGACCCAACATCTTGTATTTATCGTCTACTATTCCAACAACAAGACGGCGCTTACGCTGGCCGGAATTGTGGATAACACGAGCTGGGAACGCGGGAAGTCTTTGGCCCGGCGGGAAATACGCCCGGTGAATACTTCTCCACCTCTGTGGATAACCTGTTTTCAAAAATGGAGTGATCATGACACCGCATGTGATGAAACGTGATGGCTGTAAAGTGCCGTTTAAATCAGAGCGCATCCAGGAAGCCATTCTGCGTGCAGCTAAAGCAGCGGGTGTCGATGACGCAGATTACTGCGCCACCGTCGCAGAAGTCGTTAGCAGCCAGATGAACGAACGCCGCCAGGTCGATATCAATGAGATCCAGACTGCGGTTGAGAACCAGCTGATGGCGGGGCCTTACAAGCAGCTGGCGCGCGCCTACATTGAGTACCGACACGATCGTGACGTGCAGCGCGAGAAGCGCGGCCGTCTGAACCAGGAGATCCGTGGCCTGGTCGAGCAGACCAACTCCGCCCTGCTCAACGAAAACGCCAATAAAGACAGTAAAGTGATCCCGACCCAGCGCGACCTGCTGGCCGGTATCGTGGCTAAACACTATGCCCGTCAGCATCTGCTGCCGCGCGACGTGGTGTCGGCGCACGAGCGCGGTGAAATTCATTACCACGACCTCGACTACTCGCCGTTCTTCCCGATGTTCAACTGCATGCTGATCGACCTGAAAGGCATGCTGACCCACGGTTTTAAAATGGGTAACGCCGAGATTGAACCGCCTAAGTCGATCTCCACGGCCACCGCCGTCACGGCGCAGATTATCGCTCAGGTTGCCAGCCACATTTATGGCGGCACCACGATTAACCGCATTGATGAAGTGCTGGCCCCGTTCGTGACGGCAAGCTTCAACAAGCATCGTAAAACGGCCGAAGAGTGGCAGATCCCGGACGCGGACGGCTACGCGCACTCCCGCACCGAGAAAGAGTGCTACGACGCCTTCCAGTCGCTGGAATATGAAGTGAACACGCTGCACACCGCCAACGGCCAGACGCCGTTTGTGACCTTCGGTTTTGGTCTGGGCACCAGCTGGGAATCGCGCCTGATCCAGCAGTCCATTCTGCGTAACCGCATCTCCGGCCTCGGCAAAAACCGCAAAACGGCCGTGTTCCCGAAACTGGTGTTCGCCATCCGCGACGGCCTGAACCACAAGTTTGGCGATCCGAACTACGACATCAAACAGCTGGCGCTGGAGTGCGCGAGCAAGCGCATGTACCCGGACATCCTGAACTACGATCAGGTCGTCAAAGTGACCGGTTCGTTTAAAACGCCAATGGGCTGCCGCAGCTTCCTCGGCGTGTACGAAGACGAAAACGGTGAGCAGATCCACGACGGACGCAACAACCTGGGCGTCATCAGCCTGAACCTGCCGCGCATCGCGCTGGAAGCGAAAGGTAACGAAGACGCCTTCTGGACGCTGCTGGACGAGCGCCTGCAGCTGGCGCGTAAAGCGCTGATGACCCGCATCGCGCGTCTCGAAGGGGTGAAAGCCCGCGTCGCGCCCATCCTCTATATGGAAGGAGCCTGCGGCGTGCGCCTGAAGGCGGACGATGACGTGTCCGAGATCTTCAAAAACGGTCGCGCGTCCATTTCGCTGGGCTATATCGGTATACACGAGACCATCAATGCATTGGCGGGCGATACGCATATGTACGACAGCGAGGCCCTGCGCGAAAAAGGCATCGCCATCGTTCAGCGCCTGCGCGACGCGGTAGACCAGTGGAAAGAGGAAACCGGTTACGGGTTTAGCCTCTACAGCACGCCGAGCGAGAACCTGTGCGACCGCTTCTGCCGTCTGGACACTGCCGAGTTCGGCATTGTGGAAGGCGTGACCGACAAAGGGTATTACACCAACAGCTTCCACCTCGACGTGGAGAAAAAGGTGAACCCGTACGACAAGATCGACTTCGAAGCGGCCTATCCACCGATCGCCAGCGGCGGCTTCATCTGCTATGGCGAGTACCCGAACATTCAGCACAACCTGAAGGCGCTGGAAGACGTGTGGGATTACAGCTACCAGCACGTGCCGTATTACGGCACCAACACGCCCATCGACGAGTGCTACGAGTGCGGCTTTACCGGTGAGTTTGAGTGCACCAGCAAAGGCTTTACCTGCCCGAAATGCGGCAACCACGATGCGGCTCGCGTCTCCGTCACCCGCCGCGTGTGTGGCTATCTCGGCAGCCCGGACGCGCGTCCGTTTAACGCCGGCAAGCAGGAAGAGGTGAAGCGCAGGGTGAAACATCTGGGGAATGGGCAGATCGGGTAAGTTCTGCGCAGGGTTCTCCCCCTCACCCTACCCCTCTCCCTCAAGGGAGAGGGAACCGATCGAGCACATTGTTATTCCGGCCACCGGTTTTCTCCCTCTCCCTGTGGGAGAGGGCCGGGGTGAGGGCATCAGGTTAACGCTATGAATTATCATCAATACTACCCCGTCGACATCATCAACGGCCCCGGCACACGCTGCACCCTGTTCGTCTCAGGCTGCGTCCACGAATGCCCCGGCTGCTATAACAAAAGCACCTGGCGCTTAAATTCCGGCATGCCGTTTACCGCTGAGATGGAAGACAAGATCGTCAACGACCTCAACGACACCCGCATCAAACGCCAGGGGATTTCGCTCTCCGGCGGCGACCCACTGCACCCGCAAAACGTGCAGGATATCCTGAAGCTGGTGAAGCGCATTCGGGCAGAGTGTACGGGAAAAGATATCTGGGTCTGGACAGGCTATAAGCTGGATGAGCTGAACGCGCAGCAAATGGAAGTGGTGGATCTGATTAACGTCCTGGTCGACGGCAAGTTCGTGCAGGATTTAAAAGACCCGGCGCTGATCTGGCGCGGCAGCAGTAACCAGGTTGTGCATCATCTGCGGTGAGCATTAGAGCCGTTTGTTTGCATCATGATAAACGGCTGCTTTCTCTCTCTTACCGATTGCGATAACAAATACCGTTACAACGTTGTCCTGAACCTGATAGACCAAACGATAACCCTGCGATCTGAGTTTTATTTTGTAGCAATCCGGTAGACCATGCAGGCGGGCCGATTCGACCCTGGGGTTCACCAACACGTCCGCTAGTTTCTTCTTAAACTGGTCTTTTACAGTCTCCCCCAGCTTGCTCCACTCCTTTAACGCCCTCGGGTCAAATGCCAGTTCATAAGTCATCCAGACTAACCTTAATTCCCTTTTGCGGATTAGCCAGCCGATCCCGGACTGCCTTTATCAGTTCATCTTCACTGTCGCTAATGGTGACCGTTTTCACGGGCATGCGTCCCGTCTCCGCGACGTACTGAAACAGTAATCGCACGGCTTCCGTTGGGGTGATATTGAGTTTTTCCAGCACGGCATAAGCCTCGTTTTTGAGTTTGTCATCCAGACGGACGTTCAGCGTGGCCATTATGCCTCCGGTAAAATCGAATGTGTAATGCAGTTTAGCATTACATTCGCATTACATCGAATTCTGGATAACGCCTCTCAAAACCGGCTCAAACTCTCCATTGCCACCGCCTTAAACTCGGCAAAATCTCCGCAGCTACAGAGCCGTGCCATCGCCCGTTCACGCAGGAAAGTGACAAAGATATCGTAAATCGCCATCGCCTCTTCGTACTCGCTTTTGCTGATGGCGAGCAGGAAGATGACGTGCGCAGTTTCGTCGCCCCACGGGACGCCGTGCGGGGCGAGGACGGTATAGACTACCGTTTTCTGCGCCAGCAGGCCGAGTGAGTGCGGCAGCGCAATGCCGTCGCCGAGCATGGTGCTGACGATGGCTTCACGCTCGACGACGGAATCCAGGAACTCCGCGCCGACAAACCCCTCGCCTTCAAGCTGCGCGCACAGTTCCCGGAACAGCGTTTGCTGATCAACGGGCGTGTCGATAATGCGGAAATGGGCCGCGTCGAAGTATTTATCCAGCATCCACGGGCGGGTACGGTCCACCAGCACCAGCTTGCCGATCTGCTCTAACTGATAGTCGGTCGGGAACGGGGCGATCGTCACCACCGGTTTCGACTTTTCGCTGACGCGGGCGGTGGCGATCACAAAATCTTCGCCAATCGTTTCCGCCAGCTCGTACTCGCGCAGGGTGAGCGTGCGCGTAACCTCAATTTGCGGGTATTTACGCTGCAGCACCGCCTCAATCATGCGGACCATGGCGTTACCGGCGTCGCACACCAGCAGCACGCGCGGCTGGCGCTGGTAGCCAATGTTGTAGTGACGCTCCAGCCCGACGCCGATATGCAGCACCAGGAAGCCAATCTCGTTTTCGCTGATCACATACGGCGTGTATTTGCCCCAGTTCGATACCGCTGCGAGGGTCATATCCCACGCCATCGGGTAGTGCTGCTTGATGTTATCCAGCAGCGGGTTGGGGATCATGATTTGATACCGCACGCGGGTGATCATGGTTTTGATGTGCGTGAGCAGGTCCGCGTGCAGCTGCGCGTCGCTCAGCAGGTTGTAGTTATAGTGGGTGTTGATATAGCGCAGGATGTAGTTGACCAGCGCTTCGTCGTCGTCTGCGTTAATGGCGCTCGGGGCAATCTCCTGAATCTGCCGCGCCGCAATGTGCACGCACAGCCAGCTCTCCTCCGAGGGTGACAGCGCTTTGCCCGCCAGCTGCTGGATAGAGACCGCGATATCCTTCGCCGCCTCGCGCACGTTCTCTTCTACGTCTTCGGCGTGGAATTCCGGCAGCGGAAAGCCCTCGCTGATGCGACGTACCGACACCGCACAGTACAGACGCAGGAACAGCTCGCCTTCGTCGGTCAGGCGGATGTGATGTCGCGTCAGCGCATCATGCAGTACGGCCACCATCTGCTCCGGCACACCCGCGTTGAGAGCAACTTCGGTCACCAGCGGGTTGAGACTGTCCTGCTGCGCCAGCTCCCAGAGCAGGTCGGTTAGGCACGCGCGGGTGGACATCTCGCTGCCAAACAGCTTCATGCCGTGGCGCGGACGCGTTTCCAGGGTCAGGTTGTAGCGGTGGAACCACTCGCGCACTTCCACCATGTCGCTTTGCAGCGTGGCACGGCTGACAAACCACTCATCGGCCAGATCTTCCAGCTTGAGGGAAAACGCTGAGGTGAGAAAACGCACCACCAGATAGTGCACGCGCTCGGGTCCGGTCCGCGGAATACGCAGCGCGCGCGGGTGGGATGCCTGCAATTGCTGATAACGTTCAGCGTCGTCAATTTTGAGCTGATAGCCATTGCCACGGCTCAATATAAACTGCGCGCCGTGGCTTGCCAGCAGCGCGTTCAGGGCGGTGATATCGGCACGGACGGTTCGCGTGGAAACCGACAGCCGCTGCGCCAGCTCGTCCTGCGGCAGCGTCTCGTTTTGCAACAGATCGAAAAGTTGCGCTAAACGTTGGTTCGGAAATCGCACGTCGTTGTCCTCTTACGGCTTAAGGTGAAATGACCATCTGGGATGGACTGCCGACCGGGGTGTAGTCCGGCTCGAAGCTCAATTTGCCGTCCTGCGCTACGCGGAAACGGGTGATGTTGTCGCTGCGCTGGTTCATAACGTACAGCCAGCGTCCCTGTTTATCGAGCGTCAGGGTGCGCGGGTAGTCGCCGCGCGTCCACACGTCGTCCTGATGGGTCAGCGTACCCTCCGCTGTTACGGTAAAGTGCCCGATGCTGTTATGCAAACGGTTAGCCACATACAGCTGTTTGCCGTCGGCGCTTAATGCCAGCCCGGCAGCAAAGCTGGTGCCTTTGTAACCTTCCGGCAGGGCTGAAAGCGTTTTGCCCTCTTTTAAGGTGCCGTTGGCGTTCACGGTATAATGGGTGAGCGTAGACGCCTCTTCGTTAATCAGCCACAGGGCATCCCCTTTTGGCGTAAAGACAAAGTGGCGCGGCCCGGCGCCTTTTGAGGAGGCGCTGATAAACGGCGGATCGTTCGGGGTCAGCTTTCCTGTTCGATCGTCAAAACGGTACTGGTAGAGGCGATCCAGCCCAAGATCGGTGGAAAATACGTATTTCCCGCTCGGATCGGCGGCGATCATGTGCGCATGGGGGCCGTTATGATCGCTGATGGCAAAACTGCCCTCCGCTGCCGCTTCCGGCTTCGCCGCACCCGGGTCGCCTTGATCCTGATGAGTGTCCGTGGCCTCACCCAGGCTGCCGTCTGCGTTAACGGGCAGCACTGCGATAGATCCGCTGACGTAGTTCGCCACCAGTAGATGACGACCGTTCGGCGTCAGGGAAAGATACACCGGCCCCGCACCGCCGGATGCCACCTGATTCAGCTCGCTCAGCTCACCGTTATCCCCCACCCGCAGCGCCTGCACCACGCCCTGCTCCACTTCGCTTGCCAGATAGAGCGTTTTGCCGTCGTGCGAGACGGCCAGCTGCGCGGCGTTCGGCAGTTTGCTCACCAGCGTTTTATTCGCCAGCGCGCCGCTTTGCGGATCAACGGTAAAGCGGTACAGCCCTTCGCCGTTGGGGTTGTAGGTGCCCACCCAGGCGTATTGCGTCTGGGCGATGGCGGTGGTGGCGAGCATTGAGAGTGAAGCGACAAGCAGGGTACGGGTGTGCATGGTGGCTCCTTTGGGTTTGTGCGGTGTGTTTCCCTTCACCCTAACCCTCTCCCCAAAGGGGAGAGGGGACGATTACACCCACTCCCCTTTGGGGAGAGGGTCGGGGTGAGGGGCAGGTTTTACTTCACCAGCTTCTTCGTCATCGCCAGCAGCGTACGCACGTCTTCCGGACGCGTATCACCGCTGGCTTTGTCGATAATCGAGCTGTAGATATGCGGGATGATTTTGCTCACGCCCGCGTCGAGGGCGATCTGCAGGATCTCCTCATAGTTTTCCAGATCGATACCTCCGGTTGGCTCCAGCCAGAAGTCGTGACGGGCGCAGGCTTCCGCCACCGCTTTGTACTCGTCACGGCACTTCAGGCCGCCCATCGGGAAGTACTTGATGGAGCTGCCGCCGAAATCCTTCAGCAGGGCAATCGCGGTTTCAACCGGCACGATGCCGTCCGGGGCCGTGCTGCTCAGCGGGCCGGTGGAGATTTTGACCATCCCGACGGTGCCGGTCGGGGAGACCAGACCGTTGACCACGGACTCGTTCTGCCCCAGCAGCGCGCGGCTGGTGGCCACGCCGGTGAAGACCTGATTGACGTGCTGCGGCTGCACCTGGCGGGAGATTTCACTCACCATCGCCGACTGGTTCGGATCCCCCGCGCCCAGGCCGACGGAGAGCGCGTTATCAATCAGCGCGGCATATTCGCGCATATCGGCAACGGCGCTCGCCACGTCCGGGTAATTTTTGGAGAGCACGCCCACCAGCACGTGACCTTCCGCCGCCTCGTAAATGGCGCTGGCGTTGGCTTTCGATCCTGCCAGCACGTTCAGGCAGACGCGGTCACGGTAAAAGTTGGGGGTCAGTTTCATGCTTTTTTCTCCTGTCCTAATACTTCGCTAATGCGGCGGTAGACGATGTTCAGCTGGTCAGCATTCACGCTGCGCACGTCCGCCTCGATAATCCCTTCGTTGGCCTTGTAGCCACGGAAGTAAATGGCGTATTCGCCCTGCTTGAGCTTCGCCACCAGATCGCCCGTGCCGACGCCGGTTGCGGCTTCGTCAAACTTAATCTCGGTGCGGGCGATATCGCGACCGGCGCTGTCCCAGACCACGCGCGCGGTCACGCCGTTCAGGGTGTTGAGCGCGTCGATAAACGGCGTCATCTTCGCCACCATCTCAGCGCCGCTCTCCTTGGTCGCGGTAAGGTAATGTTCGATGGCGCAGGTCAGGCCAAGAATGCCCTCTTTACCCACCTTCATCGCGCGGCCAATGCCCGCGGTCTGACGCTTCACCCACTCAACGTACTGGGTTTTGCCGATCACCAGCCCGCTGGTTGGTCCTTCAATCGCCTTCGCGCCGCTGTAGATCACCAGATCGGCGCCAGAGCGGTAGTACGCGTGAAGATCTTCTTCCGCCGCCGCATCAACGATCAGCGGGAGATCGTGCTTGCGCGCCACCACCGCCGCCTGCTCGACGCTGAGCATGCTTTTCTGCACGCAGTGGTGCGATTTGATGTAGAGGATCGCCGCCGTGCGTGGGGTGATCGCCGCCGCCAGCTGATCGGCAGAACATTCGTTGGCGTAGCCCGCTTCCACCAGCTTGCCGCCGCCCAGCGCCACCATGGTGCCCACCGGCGCGCCAAAGTTCACGTTGTGGCCTTTCGGCAGGACGATTTCGTTGTTCTCAATCGGGGTCACGTGCAGGTTTTCCAGCAGCCAGTCGCTGTCTTTCACCAGCACCGCCGCCACGGACTGGGCAATGCCCGCCGACGCGCAGGAAACCACCGTCGCGCCTTCCACGTCCAGCAGCTTCGCAATGTATTCCCCGGTTTTGTTAACCAGATCCTTCATCTCGAAATAGTGATTCATGCCGTCCATCGCCGCCTGAACCACTTCCGGGCGCGGCGTGGAGACGCCCAGCGCCGTCATGCGGCCGGAGGTGTTGATCACCTGCTTTAAGTTGTACTTCTCATAAATCGAAGGCATGTTCCGTGCTCCCTTGTTCGGTCATGTAGCCCTTGCCCGCGCGGATTGCGGCAAGCGGCACCAGAATGTGTTCAGCCTGCAGGCTGTCGTTTTCAGCGTCCGTCAGCACCGTCGGCTGGCGCTTAACGGTAAACAGCGTCAGGTCGGCGTCGAGACCCGGCTGAATGCGGCCCTTGCGCGCCAGGCGCAGGCCATCGGCGGCGTTCGCGGTCACGCAGTCAATCACCTGCGGCAGCGACATGCCGATGGCGAGGAATTTCGACATCACGCTTGCCAGCGAGCCCACCGGGCCGTTGATGCGGTTGCGGCAGTAGATATCCGAGCTGATGGTGTGCGGCAGAATGCCCATCGCGATGGCGCGTTTCGCCACTTCGAAGCTGAAGCTCGCCGTACCGTGGCCGACGTCCAGACGCACGCCGCGCTTCAGGGCGGAGGTGATGGAGGCGCGCAGCTCGCCGGAGGGCGTCAGAATGCGGTTAGGCTTGCCGTTGTAGCAGTGGGTGATGATGTCGCCGGAGCTCAGCAGCTCGGCAATTTCGTCAAGATTCGGCGGGTTGTTGCCGATGTGCACCATCAGCGGCAGGTCGCCGTTCTCTTTCTGAATGGCTTTCGCGCGCTCCAGCGGCGTAATGCCGTTTTCACCGACCACGCTGCTGCTCATGCGCGCCTTCAGGCCGACGATAAAATCAGGGTGGCGCTTGACCGCCTGCTTCACCGCGTCGGCGTCAATGTTCGCCATGTTGGCCAGTTCGTTCTGGGCGATCAGCCCCACGCGGGAGATGTTCAGCAGGGCAAACACCTCGGTAGAGACCCTGCGGGTGATGTCGTAGAAATCGTCCACGTCGTCGGCACCGGTACTGCCCGCGTCCACCACGGTGGTGACGCCGGTGGCAATGCCGACGCTGTCCGGTTCGTCGTGGTAAATCGGGGAGTTCGGATAGCAGTGAACGTGGGAGTCAATCCAGCCTGCGCTGACGAATACGTCGCCGTTCAGCTCAACCGTTTTATGCGCGGGGGCGTCAATGTCGCCCAGCGCCGCGATCTTCCCGTCCTGAATGGCGATATCGGTCAGGGTATCGTCGGCAAGGCGCGCACGGCGCAGGAGTAAATCAAACATGAGGATCTCCTGATAAGGCGGGCGCCTGAGCGCCCGCGGGTATTAAAGGGCGACCGGGAACAGCCAGCCCAACAGCATCGCGCCGAGGATCGCGCCACCGGTGATCGGCTTCTGCCAGATGTAGAACACCAGCGCACCCAGCAGGGAACCGACGCCGATAGGAATGGAGGCGGTCATGGCGCTGAGGATAATCAACGGCCCGAGGAAGCGGCCGGAGGCGTTACCCGCGCCCATCATCACGTCTGCACCGTAGGTGGAGTTGCTCTGGTTGATGGTGAACTTACGCGCCAGGATGATGACGTAGCCAATCGCCAGGCCAATCACCAGGCCGGTAATCAGCGCGGCAATGAAGTTGGTCACCGGGAACATGATGCCCGCGCCCAGCAGCAGCGCCGGAACGCCGAGGCCTACGCCGGTCTGAATGGCACCGCCGATATCAAGAATACCGACCAGCGAGCCTTCGATAATGCGGGCGAACAGGAAGCTCGCGCCGAACGCCGCCACCGCGCCGTAAACGCCGGTATCCATCCCCGCTTTCAGCATCGCCACGAAGGCTACTTCGTTAAACGCGCCGATGCCGTAGAGGTAGTACATGTGCGTCCCGGCGAAGACGCCGGAGGAGAGCAGGCCAACGAAGATCGGGAACGACCAGTCGGCATACCAAAAACCTTTATTCTGTTCCATTTAGAGGCTCCTGTTATTTACCGCTGAGCGAGTTGTGGATCATGTCGAGCCAGTTCGGCACGGTCAGATGGAAGGATTCGATCATCTTCATGTCGAAGCCGCGGAAGAAGCCGCTCAGCACGAAGAGCAGGACGATGGCCGCCATCATCACTTTGGTGACGTGGTTCCAGCCGCTCTCTTCCACGCCCTTACCTATCAGGATACCCAGCACCAGGCCCGGAACGGCGTTGCCCATGATCAGCTGCGCCGCGCCGCCGAAAATGGTCGCCCAGAAGCCCGATTTTTTACCCGCGTCGATGGCCGCCAGCCAGAAGATCACCGGCATCACGGTGTTGACCAGCAGGTTAGCCGCCGGTACCAGCACCTTCACGGCGGTGACCTGAAGCGCAGCTGGCACGGAGGAGGCGGTCAGGTTAAGGAAGGTCACGACGATCATGCCGATCACACCGCAGGCAATCGCCATTTTGCGGGGATCGTGCAGCGTTTCGCCGACGTTACGGTTTTTAATCATCAGTGCAGCAGCACCCCAGTTCGGGATGATGCGGTGGTCAACGTCCTGTGTGAAGGCACCTGCGGCCACGGAAGAGGCCCAGGCGTTAAAGAAGAAACCTAACCCAAAGGAGAAGTGGGACGCCGGATCCCCTTCACAGGAGTTCAGTTCCCCCAACGTACGAAACGCGCCCATACCCTGTGTGGTAGGCGCATGAAACATGCGTGCAGCCCCGGCCCCCACACCGACGCCAACCAGGCCGCCAATGATGAGCGATTTTATTAATATAATTAAGAACATCAGTCTGCCCTTTTATGAATAATCAGCGTTGCGTGACGAAATCCACCTGGTCAAGATTGATAGCGGTCACGTTGACGGTCACATCCAGCTCCACGCTGTAGGTGCGTCTTTCCCGGCGCAAAAAGAAGAACAGAAACGCTTCTTTACGCACCGCTTCTTGCGCCTGAACGACCTGCACATCCTGTGGCTCAATACGCAGTAAGATATGCGGTGAGGCTTTCATCACCGCGGCCTGTACGTGGTTGAGCGCGTCGGCAAAGGCGCGCGCTTTGGCGTCGCCTTTTCCCTTCACTCTCACCGTGGTTGAGAACTGTTCTTTCATGCTTATGCGCCGTATTTCTTCTGCCACGCCTGCACCAGACGCTCGCCCAGCTCTTCTTTATCCATAAAGCCAAAGCCCAGCACGTTGCAGCCTTCGTTGATGGCGGTCACGCCCTCTTCCACGGAACGCATGCCGTATTTCGCTTTGTAGCCATATTTGGTTTGCGCCGTGATGGCACCCGCGCCGCCGCTGCCGCAGAAGGAGATGCCGAAGGTGGCGTTTTCCGCTTTCATCATGTCGCCAAGCTTCATGTCCGCGGCCATGCCCGGTACGACAACCGCGCGTCCACCTGCTTTTTCCACACCGGCTGCCACTTTCTGACCTTTGCCCAGGCGATCGCCAATCACGACTGTAATCTGTTCCATGTGTTGCTCCTTAAAGGTTGTCTTTCGCGACTTCGAAGTGAACGGAGAGCAGCCAGGCTTCTTCATCAGGAAGGTTGCCAAACTGCGCTACCACTTCACGGGCAAGTTGCATTGAATCTGGTGAAATTTCGTCGAACAACTCCGCTTCTACCTCCGGCAGCGGCTCGCCGGTCACGGACCGGTGCGCCATCGCGCGAACGTGGGAGGTCAGCATCTGCTCCTGCACTGCGTTAGGGATGATGTCGTGCCGGGCCAGCAGGGCATAAACCTGCTGCAGCATGGTGTTAGCGAGCTGCTCTGTGTGCAGCGCCTGTTCCCCAACGTCGTTCATTACCGCTCCGTTAATCACTGGTCTTACCCCGTTAATGGCTCTGGAATAAAACTAACGTTGCAGGGGAATTGTTTGTAGCGAGTTGTTTTCCACTTCGAAGTGGAAAGGCGAGCAGCAGCAGTGATCTGTGCCACATAAATGCGGTGAATCTGGATAAACCGCTGCATTTACGTGATGAATATCACGCTATTAAGCGGCAATGAACAGGTCAGCGAAGTGGAAAAGATTACGAGCAGGCTCGTAGAAATGTGACGTGGATAAGGTTTTCTTATGGGGATTCGCTAGAGTGGCGACGGGTGCTTGAGACTGACCGTCTCAGGCATGGGACGGAAAGTGGAAAGCCCCTACCTGAATTTAAATCAGGACGGGGCTGTAAACGACACGTCTAGCCACGTGATGTTTGCTACCTCGCCCGCTTTACAGCAAGGAGGCATCCATGAAACGCCAATCCCCAATTATCCGGGTTTTGATGATTGTTGCTTTGACAATAATCATCTTAACGCTGGTGACGAGGAAAACACTGTGCGAGATCCGTTTTCGAAACGGCTCGCTTGAAGTGACCGCGCGGATGGAGTGTCGCTCCGGCAAGTAGGGAGCAAAGATGCGGGGGCGCGTAATGCGCCTCCGCATACGGAGGAAGGACGTACAGCTCAGGCACCCAATTAACGATACTTTTTATGATAGGTGTTGCGCGTCGCCACAAACTGGTCGGCCGCCGCCTGGGCTTCCTTCACCTTGCCTTCGTTAGCCAGCTTCAGCGCACCGTCGATCTGGCCGACCAGCACGTCAAAGCCGTGGCGATAGTCTTTCATCTCTGCACTGTCTGCCGCTTTGCTTTCCAGCTTCGGCGGGGTTGCTTTTTGCGCATCCAGCGCCGCTTCACGCATTTTGGTCAAGGCGTCTTTCATGTCCGCCGCATTGTCCGTTTTCTGCACTACCTTCAGGTTTTCACTGAGGATGTCCATGTTGTCTTCAAGATCGGCGGCAAACGCAGACGAACCAAGAACCAGCGTTGAAGCCGCGACGATCGCTAACAGATGTTTACGCATTGCTCACTTCCTTTTTTATTATTAACAAAACGCTATCTTTATTGACCCGCAATTTTCATTTCGGGCAGAAGAACTGAACCACACTGTATATTGCTACGTGTTTCAATATCGTTACCGACCGTAACGATGTTGCGCCACATATCCTTCAGGTTACCCGCGATGGTGATTTCGCTCACCGGATACTGAATTTCGCCGTTTTCGACCCAGAAGCCCGCCGCGCCGCGCGAGTAGTCGCCGGTGATGCCGCTTACGCCCTGGCCCATCAGTTCCGTGACGACCAGACCAGTGCCCATCTCTTTCAGCATCTGCTCAAAGTTGAGGCCCTGGCCGGCAATGCGCCAGTTGTGGATCCCGCCCGCGTGACCGGTGCTTTTCAGCCCCAGCTTGCGCGCGGAGTAATTGGTCAGCAGCCACTGGGTCAGAATACCGTCTTTGATAATATCGCGACGTTCGGTGCGAACGCCTTCGCTGTCGAACGGCGTGGAGGCCAGCCCTTTCAGCAGGTGCGGATGCTCTTCAATGGTCAGCCATTCCGGCAGGATCTGCTTGCCCAGCGAGTCGAGCAGAAATGTCGATTTACGGTACACCGAGCCGCCCGCAATCGCGCCCACCAGATGGCCAAACAGGCCGGTTGCCACTTCATTAGCAAAGATGACCGGGGCCTTCATGGTGGAGAGTTTGCGTGGCGACAGGCGAGACAGTGTGCGTTCGGCACACTCTTTACCCACCCACTCAGGAGACTGCAAATCCCCCAGCGCGCGGCCAATGGTGTAGGCGTAGTCACGCTCCATGTCGCCGTTCTCTTCGGCGATGACGCAGCTGGAGAGCGAGTGGCGGGTAGAGCAGTAGCCCTGCAGCATGCCGTGGCTGTTGCCAAAGACTTTGATGCCGTAATGGCTATTGAAGCTGCCGCCTTCGGTATTAGTGATGCGCTTATCGGCCTGCAGGGAAGCCTGCTCGGCGCGCGCGGCCAGTTCTATGGCTTCGTCCGGAGTCACTTCCGCCGGGTGGAAAAGATCGAGATCCGGCGCATCAAACGCCAGCAGCTCTTTATCCGCCACGCCTGCGTAAGGATCAGGAGAGGTATAACGGGCGATATCCAGCGCCGCCTGCACCGTACGGGCGATGGCATCCGGACTGAGATCGGTGGATGACGCGCTGCCTTTGCGATTCTGGTGATACACCGTGATCCCAAGCGCGCCATCGCTGTTGAATTCGACATTTTCCACTTCGCCATAGCGGGTGCTCACGCTGATGCCGGTGGTTTTGCTGACCGCCACTTCGGCGCCATCTGATTTTTCTGAAGCAAGCATCAGCGCGGTGGAGACGGCTTCTTCCAGAATCTTACGCTGCGCTTCAACTTGTGAGGTTACTTTCATCGCAAATGCCATACTGTAAGAGAGAGTTATCTGAAGTCTAACAGAGAACCGTTTTTCAGTGCGCGTCTTAACTGGTAACATTAGCCTCTTTTTTTAAGGAGCCTGACATGACTAAGCAGCCCGAAGACTGGCTCGACGACGTTCCCGGTGATGACATCGAAGACGAAGATGATGAGATCATCTGGGTCAGTAAAAGTGAAAT